>Ga0256835_1000012_pt1 | contig 207021 bp, 194 predicted proteins | sample PIR30metaG_FD_185972 | JGI IMG/M metagenome (GOLD analysis project Ga0256835, IMG submission 185972) | Hydrothermal vent microbial communities from East Pacific Rise, Pacific Ocean - PIR-30 | ecosystem: Environmental > Aquatic > Marine > Hydrothermal vents | place: Pacific Ocean: East Pacific...
TTTTTTATTGTGAATGGCATTCAAGTGGTCGTCCCTACGACTGTAGGGATCGGCTCCACCGTCCTCCCGGAGATTTCATCTTCGGGATTTTTTTATTGTGAATGGCATTCAAGCGGTCGTCCCTACGACTGTAGGGATCGGCTCCACCGTCCTCCCGGAGATTTCATTTTCGGGATTTTTTTATTATGAATGGCATTCAAGCGGTCGTCCCTACGACTGTAGGGATCGGCTCCACACCATCCCGGAGATTTTATTTTTGGGATTTTTTATTATGAATGGCATTCAAGCGGTCGTCCCTACGACTGTAGGGATCGGCTCCATTGCATGAGGTGTCCTTTCGGTTTGCTTTTATTTAACAATGGTTTTAAAGTTATAATGCTATGGTTATTGGTCATGAACCTTTGAAGAAATGGATATATTATTTCATAAAATAATTTTTCAATATACCCCTAATTTGTAAATATTTCCATTTTTACACTTTTATATAATTTGATTTTTCGCATTTTTTTGAAATAAAAAATATTTTCTTTCCATTGTGTAAAAAATAGAAAATAACTGATGGTCGTCATATATGTGATAAAATTTATATATACTTAATAATCCCCCTGTATGATAAATGAACTTTGTCATTCTTTTTTGTTTTTTCAAAAAAAAATATTTTTGCTATGTTATTTACTAAGTTTTCTAAAAAGTAACATATATGACAAATATCATTGATGATACTTACATTGGATGTTAATTTCATGGTGTAAAAAAATTAAAAAAAGTAAAACCCATGAGAACAACATTCAAGGTATTCTTAAGTTTAGTAGTACTTAGTTTTGTCATGTTTGCTTGTCGCAATGCGGCTAAAAACGAAAAAAAGCAAACGGTTAATGAAAAAGTCACCGAAACCAAAAAAACGGAAAAGAAAGTCGATGAATTTAAACTGTTGGCCACTTATCTAAAGGAAAACGGTGATTTTATAAACAGTGCGTACTGTCCGGCCATGATAGGAGCCAAAGAAGTTCATGAAAATTTAAAAAATCCGGATTTTTTGATTATTGACGTGAGAAAACCCGAACATTACGCCGAAGGTCATATTCCCGGTGCCAAGAGTGTCCCTTATGCCAAAGTAGTGAATTATTTTAATAATGAAATTAATCCCGATGATTATGAAAGCATAGTTTTGGTTTGCTATTCCGGCCAATCGGCAAGTTATCTAACAAGTCTTCTTCAGCATTTGGGACATGACAATGTATATGCCATGAAATTCGGAATGAGTTCTTGGAATAAAGAAAATGCGAAAAATTTCTGGTTAAAAAATATTTCGGATAAATATGTGGATAAACTTGAAAAAAAGGAAAATCCGAAAAATGCCCCCGGACCGTATCCGGTTTTATATACGGGTGAAACTACCCCCGAAAAAATTTTGAACAAAAGAGTAGAGATGATTACAAAAGATCCGTTTAAATCCATTTTGGTTAGTGCGGATGAAGTGTTTAATAATCCGGAAAAATACTACGTAATAAATTATTGGCCTAAGGAAAAATATTTGGCCGGTCATATTCCGGGTGCGGTACAATATACACCCAAAAAAGATATTTCTTTGGATACCTATTTAAATACATTGCCGGTGGATAAACCTATTGTAATTTATTGTTATACGGGACAACATGCTTCCCAATTGGCGGCATATTTGAATCTTTTGGGATATGATGCACGGGTTTTGAAATATGGTGCCAATAGTTTTATGCATAGCATTTTAAAGAAAAACAAATGGCATGCTTTTACACCTAAAAAGATATATAATTTCGAATTGGAAAAAGAAGCCGTCGCACAATAATCCGGCAATAAATTTTTAAAAGAAATTCCCATGAAAAAATATTTAATTTCCCTTATTGGAATCTTTTTATTTTCTTCGTATCTCACTGCACAATTACAATTGGATGCAGAATTCAGGATTCGCCCTCAATTATTACACGGTTATAAAAAACCCGTGGCCAAAAATACCGATCCCGCTTTTCATATCGGACAACGCACGCGTCTTAATTTGCGTTATGCAAAAAATCATCTTAAAACTTTAATATCCATTCAAGATGTAAGGGTATGGGGGGATGAAAATATCGTGAACCCTACCGGCGTAAAAGGAAAAAAAGATCGAACTTTGGATATATATGAAGCATGGGTGCAATTTGATGTAGGTAAAAACTCGACTTTAAAAATCGGGCGGCAGGAGATGAAATATGATGATCAAAGACATATTTCCTGGCGTAATTGGTGGAATAGGGGACAGACCTATGATGCCCTTACCTATAGTTATAAAAATAAAAAAACGGGCTGGCAGTTTGATGTCAGTGCGTCATTTAATAGTAAAAAGGAAGATTTGACTGGAAATGATTATAGTGACGGAACCGGTTATTTCGGCAAAGTAAATCCGATATTGACCCATGATTTCGTGTATTTAAGGAAAAATTTCAATCCTAAATCCTATGTGTCTTTGACGATAATTGGGGCCGGATACCAAAAGGAAGGAACAAAAAATACCATCTATCTCACTATGACCGAAGGGGTACACGTGAATTATAATATGACCAAAAAAGCAACCGATGGTCTATTTGCCAAAGCGAATGCATTTGTTCAAAATGGTAGCAACATACAGGGTAAGCAAGTTAATGCACATATGTTTACATTATTGGCGGGATATCGAACTATGAAGAAGAAACTGGAATTTAATATCGGTTTTGAATACTTATCCGGAAATGATGCCTATAATTCCTCGGCCGATTATAAAAAAGTGGATCATACCTATAATTTATTATACGGAGGCAGACATCCCTATTACGAAGGATATATGGATTGGTTTGTGGTCCCCAAATCAAGTTTATTCGGTGGATTGCGTACCGTTTCAGTGGGGATGATGTACAAATTAAGCAAATCGGCTAAGTTGAAACTGGCTTATAATAATGTAGCATTAGCAAATAATGTAATAAAAAAGGATAACCACGGCCAAGTGGTATTGAAGGTGGATAAAGGTTCGAACCTGGCCCAAACTTTCGATATTTTATACATCAATAAATTTAATAAAATAGTCATGCTACATGCCGGTTTTTCTTATGGAATTCCTTCGACGGATTTTAATAAAATGAAAGGAATTTCGAATCCCGGAAGTAATTATTTCGGCTTTATGATGCTCACGGTAAAACCGGTTTTGTATAAATCCGTTTTGAAATAAAAATCCGGGGAAATCAATTTGTTTTACAGGACTGTCCGATTTTTCGGGCGGTCCTTTTATTATATTTGTGAATAGATGATGTATTTTGTAATATTGCATTAACATTATTGTATATGAAAAGACTGATTCTGTTCATGTTGACTGCCCTAATGATGTGGTCATTTCAACAATCCGGAATTTCCGAAACAAAAACAAAAATTATTTCGGGAAAAATTTATTGGAAATGCGATAAGCATTTCGGATACATTCCACTGGACTCCGTTATAATTAAATCCAATGAATACGATATAAGCGAAGCTTTTTTTTATATTAATATCCGTCAATTAACGGTTTCCGATTTGGACAGCGCCCAATTTTCAACGGCCAAAATGATTCTGGAAAATACATTGAAAAATGAATTTTTCGAAGTAGATTCTTTTCCACTTGCCTATTTTCATCTCCAGGAAATACACCCTTCGCAAAATAATAAATACCCTTATCGATTAAAAGGAGACATGCATATGCACGGGCAAACGGTGTGTATAGAGTTTCCCGCTATTTTGAGCAATGAGTCCGGAATCCTGAGAATAGAAAGCGATGTATTTAAAATAGATCGAACCGATTGGGGGATATACCGCTTGTCACCCAAACGCCCTTATCCCGATGATGAACATGGATGGACCGTTCCCGATACGGTTGAAATACATATGGAAATTGAATTAAAAATACCCGATCAATCTTCTTCCACGCTTAATTCGAATTCATCGCCGATTTGAGGTAAAATTAATTCCAATCCGGCTTTGTCAAATGCTTTGGTAACTTTTTCGTGGTCTATTTTAATTAAGTCGAAAGTATCGAAATGATAGCCCATGATCAAGCCGACCTCTAAGTAATCGGCTGCTATAATGGCACTTCGATAACCCATGGTAAAATTGTCCCCTATCGGTAACACGGCCAGGTCCAATTCGGTCATTTCCGGAATAATTTCCATATCCATGGTTAGGGCCGTATCACCGGCCACATAGATATTTCCTTCATTGGTTTCCAATACAAATCCGCCGGGTTGGCCGCCATAACTTCCGTCGGGAAAAGAACTGGTGTGAATAGCATTTACATATGTAAGCGTTCCGAAATCGAAATTCCAACTTCCGCCGTGATTCATCGGATGAAATTGAAATCCTTTTTTACCGTAATAACTCGCTATTTCAAAATTCGAAACAATAACCACCCCGGGATTGTTTTGTGCAATGCGTTCCACATCCAAAATATGGTCTTGATGCGCATGGGTAATGAGAATGTAGTCCGCTTTAATTTCATCTACATCGATTTTTCCGGCAGCCAGCGGGTTGCCCGTAATAAAAGGGTCGATTACAATGTTTTTTCCGGCTACTTCAATTAAAAGGGAAGCATGTCCTAAATATTTTATTTTCATAGTATGATTTTTTTATTTTAAAGTTAAGAAAAAAAATCATTTTTCTAACTGTTTGGTATCACATATGACGATTATGCTTATTTTTGAAAAAAATTATTAAAATCATGTTTGGAGATTTATTTAATATCAAAGAGAAGATTGAGAAAGCCAAGCAAGAAGTTTTGGAAACCAAATCCCGGTTGGATAAAGTTTTTATCGATAAAGAATCGCCTTGCGGTGCCATATCGGTTCGCGTCACAGCCAATAAACAAATTCAAGAAATAGAAATAAAAAATGCTTTCGACAATAATGATGAATTGGCTTCCATATTGAAGCAAACACTTAATGAAGCCCTGAAAGAAGCCGGTGAAATTCAGGAAATCGAACTGAAAAATGCGTTTACCAAGCATATGCCTTCCATTCCCGGCTTAGATAATTTATTCTGATAAATTTTTTTTAAATTTACTCACATCACATTATGTTTGCCCATGTATGATTATTTAAGAGGTAAAATTGCGGAAATTACACCTGCCTATGTGGTAATCGACATAAACGGAATAGGATATTTTGTAAGAGTTTCCATGCATACTTATGAAAAAATCCAATCATTGGAAGACACCTTGCTTTATGTGGAATTTATCGTAAGAGAAGACGGCCATTTTTTATACGGATTCAGTGATAAAGAAGAACGTGAACTCTTCCGTCAATTAATTTCGGTAAGCGGAATCGGAAGCAGTTCAGCCATGCTTGTTTTATCGGCAATGAGTCCGTCTCAATTTGCTGAGGCCATAGTTAATGAAGACGTGGCCATGTTGAAATCCATAAAAGGAATCGGTCCTAAAACAGCCAAGCGTATGATTGTGGAATTGAAGGACAAAATACTCAAGAATTATCAAACCGAATCGGTATCCGGTATATCTGGCCGGGAGAATCAAATTTTTAATGAAGCGTCCGTAGCTTTGGAAGTTTTGGGATATCCCCGCAAAATGACTTCCAAAGTAATCCGGCAATTAATCAAAGAAAATCCCTCTATTAATGTGGAACAAATAATAAAATTCGCTTTGAAACGTTTGTAAAAAGTCCGATAGTACGAGGATTTATGAGAAAAATTGCTTTAGCAATATCGCTTATTTATTTCTTTACAGCCCATGCTCAGCAGGATACAACGGCTGTGCATACGGACACTTTACAGCAACAAGTTAAACTGGCGGTAAGTTTTCCGGACCCCCCTTCGGTTCGGGAAGTTTATGAATATGACCCCGAAAGAAATGTTTATATAAAGAAAAAAACCATAGTAGGGTATGATTTGGGATTTCCGATGGTTCTAACACCCAAAGAATTTTTCGAACGTTTGTTGCGCGAGCAAATCAATAAAAATTTCAAGGAAACCAACGATGCCATTGCCGGAAAAAACAAAGATAAGCAGAAGGATTTATTGCCTCAATTTTATGTGAATAGTAAATTTTTCGAAACCGTTTTCGGAGGGAATGAAATTAAATTCGAACCAAGGGGAAATTTCGAAATAGACTTGGGAGTTCGTTATTCCAAGCGGAATAATCCGATGATTCCCGTAAGGAACCGTACGCAATTTGCTCCCGACTTTAATCAACGCATCAGTATGGGGCTTACCGGTCATATAGGTAAACGCTTGAATTTAAATTTGAATTATGATACCCAATCCATGTTTCAATTTAATAATCAAGTGAAATTGGATTTTAATTTCGATGAAGATGCGATTTTGCAATCCCTGGAAGTCGGTAATGTGAGTATGCAAACCAATAATTCATTGGTCAGTGGCGTGCAAAGTTTAATGGGCTTGAAAACAGTAATGAAATTCGGTCATACTCAATTGACTTTAGTAGGAGCGGAACAAAAATCCAATATGCAAGTTATCAGTGCCAGAGGAGGCGAAGTATTGGAAGATTTTGAAATACCCGCATTGAATTATGATGAAAACCGGCATTTTTTCTTGGCACAATATTTTCGTGAACATTATAACGAAGCCCTTGAAAATTATCCTTACATCAATTCGCCTATCCTAATCACACGAGTGGAAGTATGGATTACCAATCGCAATTCCAATCCCCGCGATGTCCGAAATATTGTAGCCATACAAGATTTGGGTGAAAGCGAAATCACGGGTTTGGATTCACCGCCCCCCGGTTTTATTGTCCAACCCGGCGCATACCCGGATAATAATGTAAATCTATTCAATCCCGAAGCCATCGGAACGGGAGGGTCCGTATTAAATGCCAATATTCGAAATATTCCCACCGTGTCGGCCGGATTTAACGGTATATCAGCTGTAAACGGAAAAGATTATGTGGCTTTGGAAAATGCCGTCAAATTGGATAGTACCCAATATAAACTCTTTCCCAAATTGGGATATATTAGTTTGAAAAGGAAACTTAATCCGGATGAAGTGCTGGCGGTGGCTTTTGAATATTCCGTAGGAGAGAAAGTTTATAAAGTGGGAGAATTTACAGCCGACGGGATTGTCTATCCGCAGGCCATGGTTGTTAAATTGCTGAAAAGTAATATTGTCGATACCCGTGAACCCGCATGGAAGTTGATGATGAAAAACATCTATTCGCTTAATACATACAGTATTTCACCCGAAGATTTTATGTTACACATTCTATATGCCGATCCGACGCCGCTAAACTATATAAATCCGGTAGGGGGCACTCCTTTACCGCCGGAGGTAAAAGAAAAGATTTTGCTTCATGTCTTTCATATGGATGAGTTGAATGCTTCCAAAGATCCGCAACCCGGCGGAGATGGCTTTTTTGATTTTATTCCCGAAATTACGGTCGATCAGGAAAATGCATTGATAAAGTTCACCAGCACCGAACCCTTCGGACAATTTTTATTCGAAAAATTACGTCTTTCACCGTCGGAAGATTATAACGATCCTGCTACTTGGAATAATAATCAACTTAAATATGTTTATAACGAATTATATGAAAAATCGCAATCATTAGCCCAACAATTTCCCGAGAAAAATAAATTTCAATTGCGAGGAAAATATAAATCCTCTATGGGTGGCGGCATTCATATCGGCGGATTTAACATTCCGCGTGGTTCGGTTCACGTTACCGCCGGAGGACGTGAATTAGTCGAAGGAGTAGATTATGTGGTTAATTATCAGGCGGGTAGAGTGGAAATTATCAATCCGGCATTAAAGGCGTCCAACATACCTATTCAAGTACGAGTCGAACAAAACGACTTGTTTCAACAAACCACCAAGATGTTTACCGGAGTGGATATCCAACATCAATTTAATGAGAATTTTTTGATTGGTGCTACTTATTTAAAATTAAAAGAAAAACCCATCACTTGGAAATCCGATTACGGCTACGAACCTTTAAATAATGCATTATTCGGGTTTAACGGCAATTATAGCGGAAAATTAAATTTCCTTACCAAATGGATTAATTATTTACCGAATGTGAAAACCGATGCCGAAAGCCGCATTTCTTTAAAATCCGAATTTGCTTACCTCAAACCGGGTTTGGCGGAAGTGTCCAATATCGAAGGAGAAACGGCCACCCTCATAGAAGATTTCGAATCGGCACAGTCTAATGTGGATTTGATGTTACCGTATGTTTGGAAATTATCGCCCACGCCATTGAGATTTCCCGAAAGTATTTTGTCCGATAATTTGGATTACGGAAAAAACAGAGCCCGTTTGGCTTGGTACACCATTGATAATATATTCTATGAAAATCCTCCTCCGGGAATTGATAATCAAGAAATTAGCAAAGACGAGAACCGGCTGGTAAGAATCAATGAAATATTCGATCGCGACGTGCAAATGGGAACCTACAATTTTATAAACACCTTGAATTTGGCTTACTTTCCCGATGAAAGAGGACCATATAATTTTGATCTGAATATTGACCAAACGACAGGAAAACTTTTAAATCCCGAACAAAGATGGGCGGGTATTTTTAGACCTTTGACAATCACGGATTTCGAACAATCCAATGTGCAGTATATTTCGTTTTGGATCATGGATCCATATTATAATAATCCCGGTTTAACTTCAAGCGGAACCATATACCTAAATTTGGGATACATCAAGGAAGATATCTTATTCGACGGAAGAAAGCAATATGAAAACGGATTGCCCGGTGATGGCGGTACGGATAATACCGTTTATACCGCTTGGGGAAAATTACCACTGAATCAAAGTTTGACTTATACTTTTAGTGATGATGAGGATGAAAGAAAAAACCAAGATGTGGGATTGGACGGATTGCGAAACGACGAGGAACAAAAATTCTTTTCTTCCTATTTGGATGCGCTCCCTTCGAGTGTGAGAAATTTATTTTCGGAAGACCCCGCAAATGACGATTATGTACATTATCTGGATGCTTCGGGCGGTATTGTGGAACGTTACAAAAAATTTAATAACACCCAAGGAAATACACCTGTCAATGTACAATCCAATAACAACGGTTCCGAAATATATCCGGATACGGAAGATATCGACCGGGATCAAACCATGAATAATATCGATGCTTATTTTGAATACGAAATACCCTTTCATCCTGGTCTTAATGTAGGAGACCGTTATGTGAAAGATGTCAAGGAAACAAGCTTTACCGATGCCACCGGCCGCCCCAGAACGGCCCGTTGGATTCAGTTCAAAATACCTATTTCCGAATTTACTTCGCGTGTCGGAAACATTGTCGATTTTCGTTCCGTAAAATTTATGCGACTTTATTTGACGGGATTTTCTCAACCGATGGTTTTGAGATTTGCCAAATTGGATTTGATACGGAGCGATTGGAGAATTTATATGCTTACGCTGGACCCTTCGGATCCCAATCCGAACGATGATATGACTTCTGTAGAAGTAACAAGTATTAGTAGCGAAGAAAATCAAACCAGAACCGGTATTCGCTATGTAAGTCCGCCCGGTGTGGAAAGAGAAGAAGTCTATCAACATAACCAAATTGTTCGACAAAACGAACAAGCATTGTCCATGCGGGTTTGTGATTTGGAGCCCGAAGACGGAAGGGGCGCATTTAAATACCTTGCAGTGGATATGCGCCAATTTAAGCGATTAAAGATGTTTATCCATGCCGAAAGTATTCCCGGTCAATCTGTCTTGCAAGACAATGAAATGTATGGCTTTTTACGCTTCGGCACCGATTTATCCGAAAATTATTATGAAGTCCGGATACCTCTAAAAGTAACTCCGGAAGGAACTTCTGATCCCGAAGGTGTTTGGCCACTGGAAAATCGCGTGGATTTAAATTTGAATTTATTACAAAAATTAAAATTACAATTAATTGCCGACCGGCAAATTAATCCGCAAGTCCCCGTATTTTATGAAGAAGACCGGTTAGATCCATCCGCTGCCAACAAACCGAATAAATTAATAATCGGAATGAAAGGTAATCCCGATTTTTCCGATGTCCGGATAATTATGGTAGGTGTGCGCAACGCATCGTCTTCCTTGGCATGCGGGGAGGTATGGTTTAATGAATTGCGCCTGTCGGAAATGAAAAATAGTGGTGGATGGGCCACCCAAGGTAGTGCCGATTTGACCTTGGCCGATTTGGCTACCTTCAATTTTGCAGGAGGCATTGCTACAAGTGGTTTCGGACCTTTGGAACAAGGCCCATTGGGACGCTCGGTTGAAAATAAATATCATTTTACTTTCAATACGGCTTTGAATGTAGGAAAATTTTTCCCGGAAAAATGGAATGTAACAATCCCGTTGAATTATACCGTAACCAAACAATTCGTGCAACCCGAATACGATCCCGTACATCGCGATATTTTGCTTGAAGATAGATTGAAAATCGCTGATAATCAACAACAAAAAGACAGTATCCTTAATGTGGCTCGTGATTTGCAGTCTTATAAAAGTATTGCACTGGTGGGAGTAAAGAAAAATTACTCCAAAACAAAACCGTCTAATTCCGAAAAGAAATCTCGAAAAAATCATTTTTACGATATAGAGAACTTTACTTTTAATTTTACATACACCGAAGCCAATCACACCAACTACGAAGTAAAGGAAAATAAAGTCCAAACCGTTCAAGCGGGATTCCTGTATTCATATAATTTTAAAAACAAACCTTGGCAACCCTTTGCCGGATTTAAAAACAGTATCTGGCGGAAACGTTATATGAAATTTATAAAAGAATTCAATTTTAACCCATGGCCCTCTTCCATAACCTTCAGGACCAATTTCGATAGAAGATTCAATAATTTCCGCGTTCGTCAAATAGAAGATTACGGTCTGGATTTTCCGCCTATGCAAAACAGAGATTATAAATTCAATACCGATTATACAATAAATTATAATCCTTTTAAATCCTTACAATTAACCTTTGCAGCTAATTCATATCGTACGGTCAAAAACTTTATACTTCCCGACGGGACTTTAAATACCCAAGCGGGAATATGGGATGGATTTTTCGATCCGGGCCAAGCTTTTATTATGCAACAAACTCTCAACCTGACCTATAAATTTCCTTTCGACAAACTACCTTTATTGAATTTTATCGATGCCAATTATGTATATAACGGTAATTTTCAATGGCAACGCCGCCCCGAAATTATGAGTGATATTGATGGTTTTGATTTAGGAAATACTATTCAAAATGCTAATACACAACAAATTAACGGAAATTTGGATTTGAAAAAGATCTATGACTTTGCCGGATTGACTTATATCGAGAAAAAATGGTCCGGAAAAAAAGTTAAATCCAAACGAAAGAAAAAGAAGAAAAATAAGTCGAAGAATAAAGAAAAAACCGTATCAAAAGAGGCCCAATCTTCCAAAGAAAAAAATAAAGACGAAACTGAAAAGAGCAAGAGCCCGAAGATGCCGGGAGCTCCGGGACAGAAATCCGAAATAGCAAAAAAGAAAGCCGCTAGTAAAAGTAAAGAAGTAATTTTCATTCCGAATAAAGTCCAAAAAATTGTAGCATCGCTTATTCATGTAGTCACATCGGTAAAGAAAATTAGATTCAATTATAAACAAACAAACGGCCAATTTATTCCGGGCTATTTGCCATCCGTTGGACTTTTGGGAACCACCGATCCATCCATCCCTTTTGTAGTAGGATGGAACAATCCGGAAATTCGTTATGATTTGGCTCGTCGGGGATGGTTGACCGAATATCCCGGACTCAACGAACCTTACATTCAAATGTTTACCGAACAAATGGATTTTTCGACTAACTTCCAACCGGTTAAAAATTTTCAAGTTGATGTTCGGGCAAATAAACAATATGCCCGCAATTTCCGCGAAACCTTTAAAATCGATCAACAGGGTTATAAACCTTTAGTGCCCAATTTGGACGGAAATTTCACAATATCATGGTTTATGTTACAATCCGCTTGGGAAAAATTTGATGCGGATCAAGACCCTGCTATAGACAGAATGAGGCAAAATTCACATGTGATTGCCGCCAGATTGGCCGGTGCAAGAGGTATTCCCGTTTCGCCGGGTGCCTATCCCGACGGTTACGGATTTTTCCAAAGCGAGGTCTTGGTATATTCCTTTATTTCCGCATTTTCCATGAAAAATCCTGCCAAAATGACGTTGAATGCCTTTCCATCCATCCCTATTCCCAATTGGAAAATCAAATATACCGGTTTAAGCAAACTCAATTTTTTCAAAAAGTATTTCAAACGTTTTGTTCTGGAACATGCTTATAAATCCGATTTGACATTCAATAGGTTTACCAATAACATGGAATTTTTCCAAGATCCTTATTCCCGTGATAATACCGGAAATTATTACGGCGAATTGAGTTTTGGCGATGTCGTATTAACCGAAGCATTCAATCCTTTATTAAAAATAAGCATGGAATTGAAAAATTCCTTGCAATTGGATATATCCTTGAAAAAAGATCGTTTGATCGGCTTGAATACCGAAAATTATACTTTGACCAGAATTGCGGGAGAGGAAATTACGGTTGGTTTGGGCTATCGTTTAAAAGATTTGTATTTACCCTTGCGAATCGGGGGAAATGCCTATGAATTTAAATCCGATTTGATTATTAAGGCCGATTTTTCATATCGCAAAAATTTGAATATTATCTACGGGCTGTCACAAAACAATACTCAACCCGTGAGCGGTAAGTATCTTTATAATTTCCGTTTATCGGCCGATTATTCCTTCACCAAAAACTTATCTGCTATTTTGTTTTATGAACACAGTTACTCGCGCTTTGCCGTTTCTACGGCCTATCCTTTAACCAATATTAGAGGCGGACTTACATTTAAATATACATTTGGCAATTAATCTTTATTGCCGAATCTTTTCTTAAATAAAAAAGCCAGTAGAAAACCCAGAATGCTTCCTTCTAACATGCCTATTACCACATCGGACGGATAATGAATACCGATGTAAATCCTGCTATATGCTAATAGAAAGGCCCATATAAATACCGATAATAAGAACCACCTCGGTATTTTGTTGCGCAGAAGAAAATAAAAATAGGAAGCAAAACTAAAAGAAAGTCCGGCGTGTCCGGAAAAAAAAGATTTTTGAGGCGTGCATTTGAGAATACGAAGTTTTTCCTGTAAATGGGCTACATTACATGGGCGTGAACGACCCGTTAATTCCTTGATAAAATTAATAAACTGATCATTGATGACAAGACCAAGAATGATTAAAATGATGGCAATTAATCCTCTACGCCAACCTAATTTAAAAATAATAATTGCTGAAATCATTAAATAAAACCACCACCAGAAAAATTGATCCGTAACGGTGAGCCAAAATGAATCCCATGTTTCATTACCCAATGAATTTAAATAAATCAGTAAGTTTTCATCGATTTGTTGTAATGCGGAAAATACAGACATTATTTGCGTTTAATTGGCCCCGTGATGTCTTTGATGTCTTTTGTAATATCCTCTATTTCTTCTTTGACATCCATTATTTTCTTAATTTGACCGAGTTCCTTATTGACGGTATGATCCAATTTCTTTTTGTCCAATCCGGCCTCGTATGCTTCCTTCATAATTTCTCGTTTAACATTGTTTGTAGTGTCTCGAAGCATTCGAATTCCTTTGCCTAAATTCTTGGCTATTTCTGGAATTTTTTCAGGTCCGAAAATCAATAAAGCAATAATTAGAATAAAAATAATTTCGGGTGTCCCGATAAATAAAATCATAGTGATTTATAATTATAATACAAAAGTATGAAATTAATCATAACTTGAGGTGACGGACAATTATTTTTATAAGTTTATATTGGACCGGTATCAAATTGATAACCGTCCTCCGGATACATGCAAGGATTTGTCCATAGAAAAAAATAGATGGTTTGTCTGCCCGGATTATAATGTAAAACGTTGAAAATAAACATTTTGGGTTTCAATTATTAAAATATTTGTAAGTTTTCTCTTAAGGTTAATACCATGAACGTGTAAAGATTTTGGCCAGACCGGTCAAGTCGAAAACAAACATAATCCGGATGTGATTGAAATAGGTTTTGTCGGGCTTAAGGAATTTTCCGTCATACAAAACTGGAAAATAGAGTTCGAAGAAATCGGGAATAAAGTAATAACGGAAGCCCGCATCATAATGGAAAACAGCCGGCCGGCCTGAGTTTTTCATCCAACCGAAATCCACAAAAATATTGAGTCGCTTATAAAGTCCGATATACACATTATTGGTAAACATCCATTGATTGGCAAATTGGTCGGGAAAGAAAATTTTGAAGGCGCCTTCGGCATACACATATTGCTGATAAAAAATTCCTTTGGTTTCCGAGCGGCCGTAATAATTGTATTTGAAAAGATAATCGGTAGGGCGGGAGAGGGCAAAAGAAAAATAATCGCTCCCCGTTTGATTGACCGGCATCCATCCGGCAAATATCCGCCATTCGATTTGGCGGTATTTATCGATAAAGGTGCGGAAACGGAAATCACTCTGAAGTTTTACGAATTTTGGATGCCATTCCATAGAACCGGTCCAATGCATTCGGCGCAATAATCCGCGCGACATATATCTATTTCGTAATATGGCAATACCATAGGAAGAAGTAATATCGGGATGATCGGTCTCCTTGTCTATTCTTAACCATTCCAAGGTCAAATCGTTTTCTTTGAAAAACTTTTCTTTCCGGTTTTTATGCGATAAAGTGGCATAAATACTATAGGTCAGGTAAGTTTTGGCCGGTGCATAATGAAATGATTTATAATATCCACCCAGGGAAAATCCATGCAAAAAAGGACGCATAAAATGTTTTTTATACCTAAAAGCCGCATAACCGCCTAAATATTTGCTTTTAAAGCCGTATTCGGGTATAACTTCCCAAGTAAATTTCTTATCGAAAAAACTGCTGTTATTCAATCCGAGCCCCAAAATAAATCCGTCATATAAATTATAATCGAATTTCGGATTAATATAAAGTTGAATACTGTGCGAATCTTCCAAATCTTGAAAAAACCTGATTTTTAGCGGTTTGCGTGTAAAAGGAATGAAATTGTTTTTTTCGTTTATTTCAGCCAACGGACTGAGCCCGTTTATTGTTACGTGATGAATCGGTTTGTCTGTAAGACGAATGAGCGTATCACCGTTAAATGCAGGTATAAAAAACTGTCGAACCCGTTTTTTTTGATATATTTCCACGGAAGCGGGAATGTCAAATCCGGTTATATTGGATAGCTTGATTGTCCGTTTCTTCGTTTTAACGCCCGGGTTGCGGATTTTAAAATCAATTTTTTTTGCCGTATGATAATAATCCGAAAACAAAAAATCCGCTTTATTTCCCGTATGTTTTTCGAACAAGGCGCGTAAGTTGTCTGTGCCGGCATAATTCTGCTTTGCCAGCGCAAACCATTCCCGAATAATTGTATCAATCTTATTTTGGTCTAAATATTTTGCTGCAAACTCCCATCCGAGTGCCGCTTTATAGGGATTGGTCACATTGCGATTGAACCGCGTCAAATTATCGGCGGGTAAATCCAATGCTTGATCGCGATTCATGCGAGCCATGTACAGATAAAGTTGCTTATACTTATCGGTATATGGAACCCTGAACATGTAATATCCGCGTAATACGGGAAATCTAACGGGAGTTCCTGTCAGGCGAATTTCCGGATAATAAAGCCGGATATATTTTTGAAGATAATATTGCCATAATCCGGTAAAAATGGCATGATCCTTTCTTCGATCCCAAAAAAGTTCCTTGCCGGATTTATAAAGGATTTGTTTGAGCAAATTGGTTTCCAATTTAAATTCAGGCGGAAAGGGATTCAAAACGGGCAACCAATCGGCACCGTAAACCGGATTTTGTTCCAAATCACGCCGTGTAATCAGTATTTTCGACGGGACGGGAATTTTTTCCCGGTTTAAAAATGCCAATACCTTTTCTAACGAACCTGCAAATTCATGGGCGGGAGAATGAAATATATTTTTCTCCATAATAATTTCATTATTTCCGGTTCGATATTTCTCAAATTCGGAAATGGAGCCGGTGATTTCAATCGATGTGTTCGGATGAGACAATAGAATGTATCCCGGATGCCTTTCGATTTTTGCATTGGATTCCCACTTGTAGGTAGAATCGGGATGATAAAGCGAAATCCGGGTGGATACGGGTAAATGAGGCCGGTCATCCAAATTCTTGTTTTGATATAATAAACGTTTTCCGTTCAAATCCACCGCTTCCTGCAGAAAAAATTCCAATAAATGATATTTCTTTTTGCTATAACCCAATCCCGTAAATTTCCGGTGCGATAATTTAATTTCATACCCTATAATTAAAGAGTCCGTTTGAGAGGCGGGAAAGATTTTAATAAATCCGTCTACTACTTTAAAATCATAAGTGGATGACGGTTTGATATGAACATATCCGCGTTCTTTTTTTGAGGAAAAATGAAATTCCAATTTATATTGACCGGCTATGGATTTTCCCAATTCCGAATGAATATCGGCATAAGCACCGAGGTAATTATAAAACAATATCGTGTCTCCGGGATGTAATTTCCTTTGAAAATAAAGATGATGGCGTACAATGGCACGATCGGGATGAATACTGTCGAAAAATACTTCAATATGTTGATTCTCAACAATTTGCGATATTCCTGTATAGGAAAATAGCAGGAGAAGTAATAGATTAAATTTTAATAAACTTTGCCGGAAGCCCCGTTTTATTTTCGTTATATACATAATAAACGCCCGGTTTTAAGTCCCCAATATACCATTTTTCATCGTTACCGTCGAGGTGACTTTTAACAATTTTTCCGGCACTGTCGGTGATGAGGTAGAAAGCATGTTCGGCGGGAAGAATATATAAAAAATCTTGTACCGGATTGGGAAAAATCGAAACTTTACGGCGTACAAATTCTTCTATACCGATAAAATTTTGTGTTGTTTCAAGTGTCATAACTACGGGAATATGGTCGCTCATTTCATATAGGTTGTCACGCAGGGTTTGTGAATAATTTCCTGAACAGGTAGTATTATTAATGTCATTGTTAAAACAGTTCCCGTTATTTCCGTAGGCCGAATATGTATCCGTCTTGTAATATAAATCATTTTGAGAATTCATTAAATTTTCCGATACCATAATAAAATCAAACCGGTCGTCCAAGCCACCGCCTACAAAATTGCCACCCTTATTTCGATTGGGCGATTGGGTATGCAGCGATGCATAAGAGGAATTATTATGCCAATAGCCCGGTGAATCAATCGGATCTTTTAAGATCACCGCATTTGTGCTATCGGTTAGTTCCGTATAGGCCGGTTCGCTGGCGTAGTAAATATTAAAATCGCCTGTTACCAATACATATCTGTCATGGGGCGTATGAGTTAAATCCTCGGTAAGCACACGTACCATGTCCAAGCGCTTGGTTTCGTTAGTAGTCCCCGCCGATGCTTTGAGATGCATGGCATACACATCGATAAAAAGGGTATCGCCCGATGCAAGGGAAGTGGTTTTCAGGTAGAGCGTATATTTATTGATATCACGGATATCGGTCGTGAGATAAGTTTGCGAGTGGAGTTCCAATTTTTCGGAATTGTAATACAATAATTGTTGTAAATTCACATTGGGATTGGAATGATTGCTTTCGAAACGGGCGGCCCGGTATGCCGGATTAATCGGTTGTAAAACGTCCGTCAACAAATCAGTGGCCGCTTGTGATGTTTCCATTTCACAAACAGTCAAAATGTCGGGTTTATATTCATTCAGAATATCGTGTAAATATGTGTTTCGCGAGTAGGTAGTACCCGAAGGATACATCATGAGATTGTATGACATGACCCGTATGCTGTCGTTTTGCGAAAAAACGAGCATGGATACAAGTACGAAAAAAAGCGTCAATTTTGTATTAGAAATTCGGACGCAATTTATATTTTTCATAGAAGTCATTGATAATTTTGACCACTTCGTCCACGCTGTCGGTTACGTGAATGATTTGCAGGTCTTCGGGACTTATATAGTGATGTTTTTCCAGTAATTCGGTTTTTATCCATTCCAATAATCCGTTCCAAAATTCGGAATCGAATAAAATAACCGGAAACACATCGATTTTTTTAGTTTGAATTAAGGTCAATGCTTCAAAAAGTTCATCCAGCGTGCCGAAACCGCCCGGCATTACTACAAATGCTTGGGCGTATTTGACAAACATAACTTTGCGCACAAAAAAATAGCGAAAATCAATAAGTTTATCCGAATCGATATAAGGATTGGCTTCCTGCTCGAACGGCAAATCGATATTCAGCCCGATACTGTCGGTTCCCGCTTCCTTGGCCCCTTTGTTGGCCGCTTCCATAATACCGGGTCCGCCGCCCGTGATAATACCGAATCCTTCACGTGCAAGACGTTTGGCGATTTCAACGGCCGTTTCGTAATGTTTTGAGCCCGGTTTGGCTCTTGCCGAACCGAAAATGGTTACGGCGGGACCCAATTTCGACATGGTTTCGAATCCTTCGACAAATTCACTCATAATCCGGAAGATTTGCCAGGTATCATTCGTCTTAATTTCGTTCCAATCTTTTTTTATTTTTGTTTTATCTACCATAGATTTAATTTTTTGAAAAAACACAGCAAGTTACGAAAACTTTATTTAATCTAAGGTGTTCTTCTGGTATTATTTCATCTGGGGTGTATTGAACGGCTATTTATAAACGCCGGTGGTTCGGCGGGCTCACCAGCCGGCGTTTATAGAACCGCACATGGCTTTTACCGGTTGGTAAGCGTGAACATGAGTTTTAACGGTTGGTGAGCATGTACACCCTGAGGAAATCGAAGGGTCGAACCAACCGACTGATACTTTATAGAAACTGACATCACTTTTAACGGTTGGTGAGCTCGTCGAACCAACCGCATTTCTTGCGTATATTCGAATAATTGAAGGACCCCTTCTTATCTAAAGGACTCTTTTGGGGTAATGAGGGCTTGGATTGCATCACTAACGCCGGTGGTTCGGCGGGCTCACCAGCCGGCGTTTATAGAACCGCACATGGCTTTTAGCGGTTGGAGAGCTTGAACACCCTGAGAAAATCGAAGAGTAGAACCAACCGCAGTTCTTGCGTATATTCGAATAATTGAAGGACCACTCCTTATCTAAAGGACTCTTTTGTGGAAATGAGGGCTTGGATTGTTTCACATCACTAACGCCGGTGGTTCGGCGGGCTCACCAGCCGGCGTTTATAGAACCGCACATGGCTTTTACCGGTTGGTGAGCTTGAATACCCTGAGGAAATCGAAGGGTCGAACCAACCGACTGATACTTTATAGAAACTGACATCACTTTTAACGGTTGGTGAGCATGTACACCCTGAGGAAATCGAAGGGTAGAACCAACCGCATTTCTTGCGTATATTCGAATAATTGAAGGACCACTCCTTATCTAAAGGACTTTTTTGGGGAAATGAGGGCTTGAATTGTTTCACATCACTAACGCCGGTGGTTCGGCGGGCTCACCAGCCGGCGTTTATAGAACGGGATATGGCTTATAGCGGTTGGTGAGGTGAACATGAGTTTTAACGGTTGGTGAGCTTGAATACCCCGAGGAAATCGAAGGGTCGAACCAAATGGCTTGGATTGTATTGCATCACTAACGCCGGTGGTTCGGCGGGCTCACCAGCCGGCTTATACTTCAGCATACTTATTTTGAACATATCGAATAGTCGAATGAAAATTATTTTTTTCTGTTCAAATGATAGCGGCTTAAATCCCTGTCTTTTAGTCGCCAATATAGGAATAGGGGTATGACAATGATAAATAAAATTAAGGTAAAAGAACCCAGAAACAAATCGGCGCGGGATTGATTGCCGGTGATTTCGAAATAACCGCCCACGGCTAATAGAATTATTTCAAAAATAACGAGGAAAATAAGTAGATATTTCATGACTTCCGGTGCTTAAAACAACCCGTGAATATGGGCATCCACTTTTTCAATCACATAACCCAAATCTTCTTCATTATTTACAATATCGAGGTCGTCCATGTTGATAATCAACAATTTGCCTTTATCATAACCGGCTATCCAATCTTCATAACGTTCATTTAGTTTGCTTAAATATTCGATATTAATGGATTTTTCATAATCCCGTCCTCGGGTATGAATTTGTTGAACCAGGGTGGGAATGGATGCACGCAAATAAATCAATAAATCCGGTGGGGTAACCAAGAGTTCCATCAAGTCGAAAAGGGAAGTATAATTATCATAATCCCGTTTGGACATCAATCCCATTTCATACAGATTGGCGGCAAAAATAAAGCGGTCTTCGTAAATGGTTCGGTCTTGAATGATGTCTTTTCCGGTTTTTCGAATTTCCAAAATCTGTCGAAACCGGCTATTAAGAAAATATACTTGCAAATGGAAAGACCACCGCAACATGTCTTTATAAAAATCTTCCAAATACGGGTTTTCGTCCACTACTTCGAAATGCGGTTCGAATTTAAAATGTTTGGCTAATAATTTGGTAAGGGTAGTTTTTCCTGCTCCGATGTTTCCTGCGATGGCTATATGCATGACAATTAGTATTTAATAAGAGAAGTAACGGGATAATCTTTAATCTTTTCGCGTCCTTTTAAAAAACTCAATTCCAATAGAAAATTAATCATTACTACTTTTCCTCCGGCTTTTTCCACTAATTTTGCCGCTGCGAGGGCCGTACCGCCGGTTGCCAACACATCGTCGTGTATCAATACGCGTTCACCTTCTTTGATGGCATCCACATGCATGGTCAGTAAGTCGGTACCGTATTCCAATTCATAAGGTTCTTCATAGGTATCATAAGGCAATTTTCCGGGCTTCCGGATGGGCACAAAACCCGCATTCAGCCGGTCGGCCAATAAACTTCCGAAAATAAAACCCCGCGCTTCAATACCGACCACTTTATCGATATCCTTGGGCACCAAAAGCAGCAATTCCTGGGTGGTTAATTTAAAAACTTTGGGTTCGGCCAATAGGGGAGTAATATCTTTGAAAACGATACCGGGTTTGGGAAAATCGACTACATCGCGAATATATTGTTCTATGATATCTTTCATTTAAATGAATTTTTTGTGACATGTAAAAATATAAAAAAGTTTTCTAATCCAAAGTGTAAAAAAACAAATGTTGAATACTATATCAAACAAAAAATTGTCATTTTTTCAGGTATTTTCGTCATCCGTCATGTCATTTTATCTTTTTTTCGATTCGGCGTAATTATTGATACATAAATAATTGAAAATTAGTTAAGAACTATTGTCATGAAAAGTTTAGAAAAAGTTATGTTGGAAATTGCCAAATTGGCTATAATGGAAGAATTTACCGGTAAGTCTTTAATAAATAAGACCTATTATTTGACATTATATCCCGAATTGGCTAAGGAGGGAGCGGTATTTGTAACTTTGAATAAAATAATAGACGGTGAGCGCATATTGCGTGGCTGTATAGGATCTATCATTCCGCGACGTCCTTTGATTGACGACATTATTTATAATGCCAGGGCGGCAGCATTCATGGACCCGAGATTTCCTCCGTTAAGACCAGATGAAGTGGACAATTTGGAAATAGAAATTTCCATTTTAAGTTATCCGAAAAGAGTGGAATATACTACTATTGACGAATTGCGTCGAATAATAATTCCTCATAAACACGGTGTCATATTGAAATACAATGGTCATCAAGCCACGTTTTTGCCTCAAGTTTGGGAAAAATTGCCGTATTTCGATTTATTTTTCGAACATCTCTGCCAAAAAGCCGGATTGCCCGGAAATTGCTTGATTTTTCATCCTGAAATATACATCTACGAAGTAGAAGAAATAAAAGAACTATGGAACAAACTAAAATAACCGGCAAAGAGGTATTGCCTAAATTTTATGAGAAAAAAGGAAATAGGATTGTATGTAAATTGTGCAGTCATTACTGTCAATTAAAAGACGGGCAAGTAGGGGTTTGCGGAGTCAACAAGAATGAAGGAGGAAAATTGGTCAATTTGGTATATGGAAAAATTGCGGCTTTACATATCGATCCGATAGAAAAAAAACCTTTATACCATTTCTTGCCCGGCACAACGGCGTTGTCCATCGGGACGGTGGGTTGTAACATGCAATGTTCATTCTGTCAGAATTGGCAGATTTCACAAATCCGTAAAGTGGAACAACAAGATTATGTATCGCCGGAAGAATTGGTTGCTTTGGCACTGAAATATAAAGCCAAAAGTATCGCCTATACATATAACGAGCCCACGATTTTTTATCCTTATGCACGTGATGTGGCAATAGAGGCCAAGAAATACGGAATAAGAAGTGTATTCGTAACCAATGGTATAGAGAGTAAAGAAGTGGTGGAAGATATGAAGGGAATAATTGATGCGGCCAATGTGGATTTTAAGGCATATGACGAAAAATATTATAGAAGAGAACTCAAGGCCCCTTTCACGGTACGTGAAACGATTAAAAGGATGAAAAAATCGGGATTATGGGTTGAAGTAACTACTTTGATCATTCCCGGAATTAATGACGATCCCGAACATTTGAAAAAAATAGCGGATTTTATAGCAAACGAGGCCGGGACGGATACCCCATGGCATTTGAGTGCCTTCCATCCCGATTACAAGATGTTGGACAAACCTTCCACGCCTTTGACTACATTGGAACAAGCATACGAAATCGGACAAAAAGCCGGTTTAAAATTCATATATATCGGCAATGTGGGTATGAAAAACGTAACCCGTTGTCCGAATTGTCAAGCCGCCTTGATTGAACGGGTGGGTTATCTGTTATTATCATACAAAATTGTGGACGGTAAATGTTATAATTGTCAAACCAAAATACCCGGTGTATGGAACTAATAATCAGAAAAGCTGGAAACAGAGGTAAATTTTATCCTGTTACGGCCGCCGAAATTGAAAAAATGATCGGCCGGTGGAATAAAATTATCGTACAATACGATTTGGAGTACAAACATATTGTGCCCGAAGCCATTATTTCACCCCATGCGGGTTATATCTACAGCGGTTTTACGGCTAATGTAGCACATCGTATTATGCCAAGAAAAAAACCGGAACGTATTTTAGTCGTAGGGCCGTCACATCATGTGTACATAGACGGGATGAGTATGGGCGATTTCGATGGTTATGAAACGCCATTCGGTATATTGGAGGCGGATAAGGAAGGGATGGCAATATTGCAGGAAAAATTTCCATTTGTTTTTGCCGAACGGGCGCATTTTCTGGAACATAGCACGGAAACGCAATTTCCATTTATCAAATATTATAATCCCGGGGTGAAAATTATCGAATTAATTTACGGAAATGTAAGTTATGATGATTTAAGTTCCGTTTTGGATTATTATAAGCAATTGCCCGGTAGTGCCATTGTAATTTCGTCGGATTTAAGCCATTTTTATCCGCAGGAACAAGCCAACAGATTGGATAATTATTGTTTGGAAGCCGTAAAAACCAAAGATATGTTTATGCTTGACCGGGCATGTGAAGCATGCGGAAAAACGGGAATTGGTGCCATTATTGAAACCGCCTTGAAATTTAATTGGCGTTCCGAAGTTTTGGACTATCGTACGAGTGGCGATATTACAGGTGAATATTCATCCGTAGTAGGTTATATGAGCGCAGCGTTTTATAAATGATAAATACCGGAGATTTAATATAAGTCATTAATGAATATAATAAAAAACCGCTTCAATCGGAAGCGGTTTTTTTTGGAAGTGTTTTTTTATTTATAAACTCGATGCATAAATAATCATATCGATCAGTTTGGAGGCATATCCGAATTCGTTATCATACCAACTGACTATTTTGAAGAAGGTATCATTGAGTCCGATACCGGCCTTGACGTCCACTACCGAAGTATGCGTTTCGCTCACGAAATCTTGGGATACCACATCGTCTTCCACTACCATTAACACACCTTTCATATCGCCTGCGGCGGCTTCACGCATTTTAGCGATAATCTCGTCGTAAGAGGTGGATTTGGCTAATTTGACCGTCAAATCCACTACCGAAACATCAGCCGTAGGCACGCGAAAGGCCATACCGGTTAGTTTACCGTTCAATTCGGGAATTACCTTTCCTACCGCTTTGGCCGCACCGGTGGTAGTAGGAATAATATTAAGAATAGCCGAACGGCCGCGTCGCCGGTTTTTTGAAGGTGCATCAATGGGTTTTTGCGTGGAAGTGGCGGCATGAATCGTAGTCATTAATCCTTCCACAATGCCGAAATTATCATGCAAAACCTTGGAAATGGGCGCTAAACAGTTGGTGGTACAAGATGCATTGGAAAATACTTTCAAATCCGATGTAAGTTCCTTATGATTAACACCATAAACGAACATGGGGGCATCTTTGGACGGGGCCGAAATAATCACTTTTTTGGCACCTGCCTTTAAATGTTTCGCCGCTTTGTCCTTGTCGGTAAAAAATCCGGTGGATTCAATTACGAAATCCACATCCAATTCTCCCCAATTAATATTTTCCGGATCACGCTCGGAGGTTACCCTGATTTTATTTCCGTTTACGGTGATATAATTGTTTCCGGCCGAAACTTCGCCTTGGAATCTGCCGTGAACGGAATCATATTTTAATAAATAAGCAAGATAATCGGCATCGAGCAAATCATTTATGCCTACTACTTCCACTTCGGGTTTGGTGGCGGCATAACGGAATGCAAGACGACCGATACGTCCGAATCCATTGATTCCTATTCTGATTTTTTTGTTCATATGTTTATAATTTTAGGTGGTTAATATTTCAATGATATCAATTAATTCTTGATTGACGGGTTTTTGTTTTTTAATTGCCGTTTCCAATGGATAAACGGTGATGCGATTGTTTTTATATCCTACTACTTTTTGCGATTGTCCGTCCAATAACGCTTCCACGGCTTTTACCCCCAAACGACTGGCTAAAACCCGGTCGAATGTGGTGGGGCATCCGCCTCGCTGAATATGACCGATAATCACCACTCGCACTTCGTATTCCTTCAGATGTTTTTCTACATATTTTGCTAAATCGAATACATTTTTTCCCGTTGTGTCCCCTTCGGCTACAATAACAATACTACTGGTTTTTCCCGATCGTTTGCTTCGTTTGAGTGAATTAAGTAATTCATTAATACCTCTGTCTTCTTCCGGGATGAGTATATCTTCGGCACCACCTGCAATACCGCTGTATAGTGCCAAAAAACCGGCATTACGTCCCATCACTTCAATAAAAAACAAACGATTATGCGAACTTGCCGTATCGCGAATTTTGTCAATGGCTTCTACCGCCGTATTGGAGGCGGTGTCAAAACCGATGGAAAAATCCGTGCCGTTTATATCGTTATCAATTGTAGCGGGAATTCCGATAACGGGAAAATCAAATTCTTCGGAAAATATTTTCATTCCCCTGAAAGAACCGTCTCCGCCAATCACAACCAATGCGTCAATATTATTTTGTTTTAAATTCTGATAGGCCTTTTTTCGTCCTTGCGGGGTTCTGAATTCTTCGGAACGGGCTGTTTTTAAAATGGTTCCGCCCCGGTTGATGATATTACTTACCTTTCTTGCCGTAAAGCGTTCTATATCTCCTTCGATTAATCCTTCGTAGCCGCGATAAATGCCGTATATGTCTTTTTTGTAAAAAACACTGGAGCGTACTACTGCGCGTATAGCGGCATTCATTCCCGGCGCATCGCCTCCCGATGTCATAACCGCTATGTTTTGAATATCAATTCTTGTCATATATTTCTTGTTTAATTTTTCGTTAATAATAATATCTTTTAAATGCTTCCATGGCTTCGTATTCGGCCAAACCGAGTTTGTCATATTTCGCGGCCAATTCTTTGTTTCTTTCTTCGGCTCTCATCCAAAATTCACGAATATCGTCGCCACGGTATAATACAATATCCTTCTGTGATTGATGATAAAAGATGGCATGTCGTTTTTTCAGAACTTGATCCGGACTCATCGGAACGGTCATGTCTATTTCCGGAATGTCGTATTCGTCCCAAGCACCGCGATATAACCATATCCATAGGTCTTTGGCATAAGGTTTTTTCTTAATTTGTTCTAGGGCTTTGTTTAGAATTTCGAATGATAGTTGATGCGTTCCGTGGGGGTCGGCAAAATCGCTCGCTGCAAAAATTTGATGGGGTTTAATCAAATCGATAAGATGATATACAATTTCTACGTCTCGCATTGAAATTTTTCTTTTGTGTATTTCGGGAGCATCATAAAACGGTAAATCGAGAAAATGTATATTTCTTAGGGGCACGCCTAAATATCTTAGTGCTGCAATGGCTTCGGCCCTTCGAATGGCGGCTTTCAGTTTTTTTAATTTTTCGGAATCGGAAACGCGATTTTTTTCTTGGAGTTCGCGGATAAGTTTTTGTGTTTCTTCCGGATTGAATCCTTGAAACATATTAACTTCCAAGAATTTTAATGCCTCTTCGTCCGAAACGGCACTATATCCCGCCACTTGATAGGCCACATGCACCTCATGCCCCTGTTCGACCAGCCGATCCAGAGTGCCTCCCATGGAAATAACGTCGTCGTCGGGATGCGGACTAAAAACGATAACCCGTTTTCTGGGCGGTTCAGCCCGTTCGGGTCTGTTGGTATCGTCGGCATTCGGTTTGCCGCCCGGCCATCCCGTAATGGTATGCTGGATTTTATTGAAAATTTCAATGTTCAAATCGTAAGCCGAACCGTAATGTGCAATTAAGTCCGAAAGATAATTTTGATTGTAATCGTTATCGGTAAGTTTCAAGATGGGTCGTTCGGTTTTTTCGCTTAACCATACCACCGCTTTTTTGGTCATAAAATCATCCCAATCCACATCTTTGACTATCCAAGGCGTATTGATTCTGGTCAATTTGGACGCGGCTTCCATATCCAAAACAAAGGTGGTATTGCTATGTTTTTGAAGGTAAGTGGCCGGAATATCCGCACTGATTTCTCCTTCTACTGTTTTACGGATGATTTCGGATTTCTTATTCGACCAGGCCAATAAAACAATTCTTTTGGCTTGCATAATGGTGGCTACCCCCATTGTAATGGCTTTTCTGGGCACATTATTCAAACCGTGAAAAGCAGGGGCGGCATCAACCCGCGTGATGTGTGATAGGGTAATGAGTCGTGTACGTGAATTGATATGCGAACCGGGTTCATTGAAACCGATATGCCCCGAACGTCCGATGCCCAATAACTGAAAATCCAATCCGCCCGCATCCTTGATTTTTTGTTCGTATTCCAAACAATATTGTCGCACTTTATCAAGGGGGACGGTTCCGTCGGGAATGTGAATATTATCGCGGTCGATATCAATGTGATTAAATAAATATTGATCCATGAAATAATGATAGGAATTGGGATCATGGGGTTCCATGGGATAGTATTCGTCCAAATTGAAGGTGATTACATTTTTGAAACTCAATCCTTCTTCCTGATGCATTCTCACCAACTCGTCATAAACTTTAATGGGGGAGGAACCGGTGGCCAATCCCAACACGGCGAACTCTCCTTTGTTTTGTTTTTCCCGAATCAAGTCCGCTATTTCTCTTGCTACGGCAATGCTGCCGTCCTTGTTCGATGAAAAAACTACATTATGAATTTTCTCATATCTGGTCTCTTCAAATTGCCCCGGTTTTTGGTATGTTATTTTAGTCATGATTTTTCGTTGAATTACAAATATAATTATATATGAAGCGAATTACAATGCGTGCCGGCATGATTTTGATAAAGTTCAGTGTTTTTTTCGTTTTTCAATGTGTTCTTTTAATATTTTTTCCGCTTTGGCGAATGCATTGGCAATACCACCGGGATTTTTTCCGCCTGCCGTGGCAAAGAATTTTTGCCCGCCACCGCCTCCGTGAATTTGTTTGGCAATTTCTCTGATAATTTGTCCGGCATCCAAATCATATTTGTCTATAAGATTTTTCGAAATATACATGGTCAAAAAGGCCTTGTTTTTTTCTTTATCTTCCGTGCCGAGCAATACAATATAATTGTCTTCTCCTCCAAAATGTCTGAATATCAGGTTTTTGATGCTTGCAGGATCCAAATCCGTTTTTCTTATGATTAATTTTACTTCGCCAAGTGTTTGAAATTCTTTTTTCAAAAAATCCAAAAGCATGGATGCTTTTTCCGCTTTAAGTTTTTCGTTTTCTTTTTTTGTCTTTTTCAATTCTGTCAATAACTCATTTACGGCTTTTGCAGGTTCGGGCGGATTTTTTAATGATTTTTTTATTTGTCCGTATTCTTTATCGATTTGTTGATAGTATTCTTTCAAAGCGTCGGACGCGATGGCTTCAATCCGTCTGATGCCTGCCGCTACGGCACTTTCCGAAAGAATTTTAAAATGCCAAATGTCTTTTGTGTTTTCCACATGTGTTCCTCCGCATAATTCGGCATGATCGCCAAAGCGTATAACTCGAACCGTATCGCCATATTTTTCTCCGAAAAAGGCCATGGCTTTTTCTTTTTCGAGAGCTTCTTTGAGGGGAATGTGGCGTTTTTCGTTTAAAGGCAAGCCCTCGGCGATTTTGGTATTTACAAAATCTTCCACGCGTTGCAATTCTTCGTCGGTCATTTTGGAAAAATGTGAAAAATCGAATCGCAATTTATCCGGTCCGACGTAGGAACCTTTTTGTTGCACATGTTCGCCCAATATGGTTCGTAATGCTTGATGAAGAAGATGGGTGGCACTATGATGGGCCATGCTACGTTTCCGGCGTGTTGTATCTACATTGGCTTTAAACGTGGCATGCAGGTCAGAAGGAAGGTTTTTAACGAAATGTACAATTAAATCATTCTCTTTCTTGGTGTCGAAAATATGTGTGACTTCGCCCGAAGGAGAAATTATCACGCCGGTATCGCCGGTTTGACCGCCGCCTTCGGGATAAAACGGGGTGAGATTAAAAACCAATTGAAAAATTTTTCCGTCCTTGGTTTCCAACGGGCGATATTTGGTGATTTTGACATCCGCTTCCGTATAATCGTAGCCGATAAATTCTTCTTCATCATCTTCGCGAATTACGACCCAATCGCCGGTTTTTACCTCGCTTGCTTTCTTGGACCGTTCTTTTTGCTTGGCCATTTCCCGGTCGAATCCTTCTTTATCCACGGTAAATCCGTGTTCTTCGGCAATAAGAGAAGTCAAGTCAAAAGGGAAACCGTAGGTGTCGTATAGTTCAAATGCTTTTTCGCCCGGAAGGACTTTGTTTTTACTGCGTTTCATCATTTGTTCCAATAGATACAGCCCTTGTTCCAAGGTGCGTAAAAAAGATTGTTCCTCTTCTTTGATCACCGATTGAATAAGTTGTTGTTGGTGTTTGAGTTCGGGAAATTGTTCGCCCATTTGTTTGACCAGAATAGGCACCAGCATAAAAATAAACGGTTTTTTCATATCCAAAAACGTATAACCGTAGCGAATAGCCCGGCGTAAAATTCGCCGAATCACGTAACCCGCGCCCGTATTGGAAGGTAGTTGACCGTCGGCAATGCTAAAAGCCACGGCTCGTAAATGATCGGCAATCACCCGGAAAGCCACATCGGTTGCTTCGTCATTGCCGTATTTCTTTCCGGTAATAATTTCCAACTCTTTGATGAGCGGTTGGAATAAATCGGTATCGTAATTGGATTTTTTTCCTTGAATCACCCGTACCAGGCGTTCCAAACCCATACCCGTGTCCACGTGCTTTTGGGGCAATTGTTCCAACGAACCGTCTTCCTTCCGGTTATTTTGAATAAAAACAAGATTCCATAATTCGATTACTTCGGGATGATCTTTATTGACCAATTCGCGTCCGGGAATTTTTTGACGCTCTTCGTCCGAACGTAAGTCGATGTGTATTTCGGAAGAAGGCCCGCAGGGTCCCGTATTGCCCATTTCCCAAAAATTATCTTTTTTATTGCCGTATAAAATACGCTCTTCGGGTAAATGTTTTTTCCAATATTCATACGCTTCGTGATCCGGCTCCAGGTTTTCGTCCCGGTCGCCTTCGAATACGGTGGCATATAAACGTTCTTTGTCCAAGCCGTAAACTTCCGTGAGCAGTTCCCATGCCCAGTCGATGGCTTCCTTTTTAAAATAATCTCCGAACGACCAATTGCCTAGCATTTCAAACATGGTGTGATGATAAGTATCTTTACCAACTTCTTCCAGGTCGTTATGCTTGCCCGATACACGAAGACATTTTTGGGTATCGGCCACTCTTTTATGCGGCGGTTTTTTGTAACCTAAAAAATACTCTTTGAATTGGTTCATGCCCGCATTGGTAAACATAAGAGTAGGGTCGTTTTTCAACACAATGGGGGCCGATGGAACAATCACATGATCTTTCGATTTAAAAAAATCCAAAAATTGTTTCCTAATCGTATTGGAGTCGGACATAATGATATTTTTTCTAACTTTGCATGCAAAGATAATTCTCTTTTTTCATTTTCACCTTATTCGCATGAGCAAGCAGAAATATATTTTCGATCCGGTTAGATTGGAATACGTTCCGGTCAAGAGGAATCGGCTAAAAGAAATTATCGTTTTTACGCTTGCTGCGATATTATTTATGATTTTGGGTTTTATCATTTTTCCGCAATATTTTGATACACCGGACGAAAAAGCATTGAAGCGCGAGAAAGAAGAGTTATTGATGCATATCAACTATTTGGATAGCAAGTATAACCAAATTGAAGAAGTACTGGCAAACATCAGGCAGCGCGATAAAAATTTATATCGTCTTTTATTCGAAGCGGAGCCCATTCCCGATGAAGTCAGACAAGCGGGTTTCGGAGGCGGTGATTTTTATGAGGATGTTAAAAATCTAAATGAAAGCGAAATAGTAGAAAAATTATACCGCAAATCGGATATTATTTCCAAACAATTGGTGGTGCAGTCCAAATCCTTTGACGAATTAATTGCATTGGCCAAAGAAAAGGAAAAATTCTTGGCTCATGTGCCTGCTATTCAGCCCATTAAAAATAAAGATTTAAAACGATTGGCTTCGGGATTCGGCCAACGCTTTCATCCGATTTTGAAAATTTGGCGCCCGCATAACGGAATTGATTTTACGGCAAAAGTCGGAACGCCGGTTTATGCGACGGGTGACGGAAAAGTCGTATTTGCCGGAAGGGGAAGCGGATTCGGGATTCATATTAAAATCGATCATGGTTTCGGCTATAAGACCGTTTATGCGCATTTGAGTAAATTGGCGGTAAAGCAAGGTGATAAAATTAAACGAGGTCAAATTATCGGCTATACCGGCAATACGGGTCTTTCGGCCGGTCCGCATTTACATTATGAAGTGCATTATAAAGGAAAGCCGGTCAATCCGATTTATTATTTCTATCGCGATTTGAATGCCGACGACTATGTCAAACTAATGGAAATTGCCGAACAAGCCAAGCAATCCCTAGACTAATGTCCCGCAAATCTTTACCAGACAAATTATATTACCGTATCGGTGAAGTCGCCGATTATTTGGGTGTGGAACCTTCCGCACTGCGTTTTTGGGAAAAGGAATTCAAACAAATCAAACCCAAGCGAAGCGGAAAAGAAAGATTATATACCAAAGAAGATATAGACCTTTTCGAATTAATTTATTACCTGCTAAAGGAAGAAAAATATACCATTGAGGGAGCCAAGCAAAAACTAAAACTTCATCGCAAATTAATTCGTGACAACCGGGAAATGATTAACACACTTGAAGAATTTAAAAAAATACTCCTTGATATTAAAAGGCGGCTCTAATAAGGAGCAGGCAGGAGAAAATTAAAGTAATAAAGCCCGGCCACGGCCGGGCTTTTGTTAGAAAAAACCTTAAAAATTATCAGGTTTCTTGCCAATTTGTACCGTCGTAAACCTTTAATTTGGGTTTGCCGTTGGTCGTGTGGCTTCCGTCATCCATATACATGTCGCCCGTAGCGGGATTTGAAGGAGGCGTAGAAAGCGGTTCGAGTCTTATCACGGCATTACCGCTGATGTGCAATTTGCGTGCGGGAGTGGCCGTGCCTATTCCCACTTTAATCGGAACACCTACGGGACCTATGAGGAATGCATGCGGCGTATTGATTGTAATAGGAGTGGTAGAATTATCAAATCCCCATACAAAAGTAGCGCTTGCATTATTGCTAAGTTTCATTTTACGGCCGCCTGCCCAGGAATAGTCTCCCATTGCTTCATTTTCCCTTCCGCCGCTTACCGTACTCGAATTGCCACCTGCTTTGTTTGATGTTCCTCCACTTACAGTGCTCCATTTTCCACTCGCCACATTGCTTTCTCCGCCGCCGATGGTGCTGATATTGCCGCTTGCCGAATTTTCCTTTCCTCCTGTAACCGTACTTCGTTTTCCACTTGCCATATTGTTAAATCCGAATGCAACCGAAGTAAGGCCTACATTTGCCCAATCCCATTGGTTACTATCTGCATAGCCGGCCCGGATAGCCGCTTTTCGCGGATTCCAAATAAAAGCCCGGTGCGGTCCGTTGGGGATGGTTTGTCCTTGCGATGTCCCTTGGGCATAAATCATCCCGTCATTGCTAAGATGAAGCCGGCAAATAGGTTCAGTCGCACCGATGCCCACATTTCCGTTGTGTTTGATAACCATTTTTGGATCGTTATTGGGAGCGTCCAAATCGGTGGTTCTGAATTCTATACGTGAAGGGATATAGGAGGACGAAGTGGTAACGGGTTCATCCACCACAAAATCCATATGAGCGCCCCATTTATAGGCGGCTCCATTGTATCCTTGTGAATCATATGCGCCCAATATATCGTCCACCTGTACGGCTTGCAGGTTGTTCAATGTGCCGCGGGCACGCCGGGTGACAATATTGGATTTGTCCACCGGATTATCGGTAACTGTTTCAAAAACCGCATCGGCTTTATTCCAACCCGGTCCGTCGGAAGCCAGATGGAGCATCATGTAGGGATTGGTCGTGCCGATTCCCACTCTTCCGTTATTCTTAATAGTTACCAACACATTGCCATTACGAATAAAATCGGAACCGTCCCAATAATCGGCGGTAGGATCTTTACCGAAAGATATCCATTGACTATTTTCATAGAAATAAAAACCGGGCGAATTATCGGTTTGGTAAATCAAAAGTCCTTGGACAGGATTGGAAATGGCATTGCGTTGTGATTGCGTCATTCTTGGAATTAACAGACCTTTGTCTGTACTTTTAATATCCAGCATGGCTGAATTATCGGGTGCACTACCGTCTGTGTTAATGCTGATTTGGGCATGGATTAAGAAGGGTAGCCAAAAGAAAATAAAAAACCAATTTTTTTTCATGACTTTATAAATTTTAATGTAAGTCAAAGAACAATAAATACTTATTAATTAATAATTTGCTTTAATGAAATGCGACTTTGGTTTATTTAAATGAGGATATTAATCTAAGAAATTCTATTATCGAAAGAAATTTTAGAGGGATAATTGGTCGTGAAGGAAGAATTATTGCATAAATTTAAAATTTAATTTTATCTAATTTCTTTTTGTTTTATGGAAAAATAAATGATTTTCATTTTACAAAAAAAAGACCTACATTTGCAAACCGAATTGATTGAAAATAAGTAGTAATGAAGAGAACATATCAACCGTCAAAACGTAAAAGAAAAAACACCCACGGTTTTCGAAAAAGAATGGAAACCAGATGGGGGAGGGCAGTATTGTCTCGCCGTAGAAAAAAAGGAAGAAAACGATTAACCGTTTCATCCGAAATTTTTAACAAAAGATAAAAGCCGGTTAACGACCGGCTTTTTTTATGTCGTTATTTTTCCAGTTGGGATTATGACTTCTTTTTGTCGTATTATTAGTTTTTTTTATATTGCATAAAGAGAATTTATAAATAATAGAATCGCTTAAATTAATTTATGGATATTTTTGTTTTGAATCGACAAAACCGATATGATGAAAAGCATAGTTAAATTTATTATAGCCATTCCGTTTTTGATATTCTTTTTTTTACTCTTCGTATTTAATGTAAGCGGCCCGCCTGCGGGTTATACGGGTTCACCCGGTGATGCGAATAATTGTACGGCATGTCACCGTTCTGCCAATAGTTATAACACCACGGTGAGTTTGTCTCATAATATACCGGCTTCCGGTTATGTACCGGGAACCACCTATCAACTGACATTGACAGCTACATCCAATTCCAATAAACTCGGTTTCCAAATGACGGCGGAAAGTAATAATAATCAACGTCAAGGAAGTTTTTCTTCTTCTGATAGTTATACTCAAACCATAGGAAATAATCAATACATAGAACATACAAGTCAAGGCACTACGCAATCTTCATGGAATTTTAATTGGACGGCTCCTTCGCAAAATGTAGGGACCATAACTTTTTATGTGGCGGTAAATGCAACAAACGGAAACGGTCAATTGACAGGAGACACACCGGTGATGGCTTCGTTTTCGGTTTCGGCCAATACCGCAATTGGCACTTCTGTCATTCCTGGTATTAAATTATATCCCAATCCTGTCGAAAATTTGTTGTTTATAGATTACATTTCGGGACGCTCTCTCGATATGATTAGAATTTTCGATATCACCGGAAAAATGATTTATCGTATTGAAAACCCGGCTCGAAGGATTGATTTTTCCGGACTGGATGCCGGCAAATACATAATTGAAATAAAGGCGGATTCGAAAGAAGGAACGTATTTAATTGAAAAAATAAAATAAGTTGTCATCTAAAATTTTATTACTTTCCGATACGCATGGCACGTATGATGATTTTATTAACAAATATATAAGCGATGTAGATGAAATCTGGCATGCAGGCGATATCGGCTCGATGGATGTGATCAAAAAACTCGAAGCAAAAGCACCTTTAAGGGCCGTTTATGGAAATATAGACGATTATAGAATCCGCAAGTCCTTTCCCGAATATTATTTTTTTGAGAAAGAAGGGGTAAAAGTTTTAATGCTTCATATCGGCGGTTATCCGGGGCGTTATAGTCCCCGGGCCAAAGAATTAATTCGGCAATTTAATCCCGATATATTTATCTCGGGCCATTCTCATATTTTAAAAGTCATGCAAGACCCCGTTAATAACCTGCTTCATATGAATCCGGGTGCGGCCGGCAAATCGGGATTTCATCGGGTCAGGACGATGTTGCGTTTTGAATTGGAAGAAGGAAAAATTAATAATCTTCAAGTCATTGAAAGAAAAAGATAAATTGAAATTTTAGGTTACAACTTTATTTAAATGGAGGCCTGAATAGAAAAAAATAATCACCGCTCGTCCGTAAAATTGACTAATTCATTATATTTACAAAAAAATTGACCAAGATGAATTTTCGTGAATTTGTAAAATATGTTTTAATTGTGGTTATCAGTACAATTGCCACATTGGGGACTATCGTTTTTTTATTTTTTCTTTCCATGTCAGCCGTGTTTATGAGTATGGAAAAATCATTGGATAAAGATGACTCCAAAGCCAAAATTTCTCATAATTCGATATTGGAATTGAGATTGGATTATCCGATAAAGGAAAAAATGGACAATCCGTTTGAAAATTTCGATTTGAGTTCATTTAAATTCCGTCCTGCTCTTACTTTGCATCAAATTATTCAAGTTATTGAAAAAGCGGCTGAAGATTCAAAAATTAAAGGATTGCTCATTCATCCCGGCATGATTCAAGCGGGATATGCTTCGACCGAAGAAATCAGACAAGCCATCGAACGATTCAAAGAGAGCGAAAAACCCGTATGGTCATATAGCGAAATGTACGGCCAAAAGGCCTATTATTTGGCCACTGAAGGAAATGATATTATGTTGGACAAAATGGGTTTTATGGAATGGAAAGGTCTTGCGGCCACATTATTATTTTATAAAAATTTATTAGATAAATTAGGAATTAAAATGCAAGTTTTGCGCCATGGAAAATTCAAAAGTGCGGTGGAACCCTTTATTCAAGATCGCATGAGCGAAGAAAACCGGCATCAACTGAAGGAACTATTATTCGATATTTGGCAGGAAGTTATCAGTAAGGTGCAGAAAGTGGATGAATCCACGCTACAAAATGTGGCCAATGAATTACCTTATTCCGTGCCCGAAGAATGGAAAGAAGGAGGTTTTGTGGATAAAGTGATTGATAATTTCGATCAATTGAAAGAAATGCTTGCCGAAGAAACGGGTATGGAAGCAAAAGAATTACGTTTTATAAATGAAACGGATTATTATTATAAGACCAAAATTCAAAAACTTTTTGAAGCGCCTTTTAAAAATGATATTATAGCCGTATTGGTAGCCGAAGGAGAAATAATCGACGGAGAGGGGGAAGAAAATCAAATAGGAGGAGACAAGATGGCCCGGCTGATTAATAAATTAAGAAAAGACGACGATATTAAAGCGGTAGTGTTGCGAATTAATTCGCCCGGAGGTAGTGCCATGGCGTCTGAAAAAATATGGCGGGAATTAAAAAAATTAACCCAGGAAAAGCCCTTGGTAGTCAGTATGGGAGACGTGGCGGCTTCGGGCGGGTATTATATTGCGAGTCCTGCTAAGAAAATTGTGGTTTCTCCTTATACCATTACAGGTAGCATCGGCGTGTTCGGCTTGATTCCGGATATTAGCGATTTGATGGAAGAAAAATTGCATATCAACATGGACACGGTAAAAACGAATCCCCATGCCGATATGGGCATTTTACGCCCGATGGACGAAAAAGAACGCGAATATTTGCAAAAAACCGTTGAACATGTTTATGCTATCTTTCTCGAACGGGTTTCGGAAGGTAGAAATATGACACCGGCCGAAGTGGACAGTATCGGGCAGGGACGGGTATGGTCGGGTAAACGCGCCGTGGAATTGGGTCTTGCCGATTATGAAGGAACCGTAAAAGATGCAATTGAGTTGGCTGCCGATATGGCCGATATGGAAGATTATGACATAAGATATTATCCTAAAACGGATAATCCCTTAGCCGAACTTTTTGCATTAAAATCTTCCGATATGGAATCCAAACTTAAATCACGGATTTTAAAACAATTAACCGGAATAGACTTTAATGTTAATTATCAACAATTTAAGAATAGAAAAAATCGTATCATGGCTCGTATGCCCTATGATATTAAAATTTCTAATTAGAAATGATTAGCGCCCGGAATATTCACAAACATTTTAACAACCTGCATGTTTTAAAAGGGGTGGATATTGACATTGAACGTGGAGAAATTGTAAGTATTGTGGGGCCTTCCGGAGCGGGAAAGACCACATTGCTGCAAATTATAGGTACGCTATTGCAACCGGACCAAGGAAATTATAGTTTGAAAATCGATGGGACGGATATTTCGCTACTTAAAGCCAAGAAATTAGCATCGTTTCGCAATCGTCATATCGGTTTTGTTTTTCAATTTCATAATCTTTTGCCCGAATTTACGGCGGTAGAAAATGTAGCCATTCCTGCATACATTGCCGGTATGGATAAGCAAACGGCCGACCGAAAAGCCATGGATCTACTCCGGCAATTCGGTTTACAAAACCGCCTTCTCCATAAACCTTCCGAACTTTCGGGCGGTGAACAGCAACGGGTGGCCGTAGCCCGCGCTTTAATCAATGACCCGGCTATTATCCTGGCCGATGAGCCAAGTGGAAACCTTGATAGTGTCAATGCGCGAAAATTACATGAACTTTTCCTCGATTTTCAGAATAAATTCAATCAAACCTTTCTTATTGTCACGCATAATGAAGAATTAGCGGCCATGTCCGATAGAATTTTATACATGCAAGACGGCGTGATCGTTAATGAAAAACATAACGGCTAAGCATCCGTTCTTCTCAATTATCTATTTTTTTCGATTTGATGTCCCTGTCATTTAAAAATTATTGACAATAGGCATATTTTTTCAAACGAAAAGCATTTAAATTTGATTAAAAAAGAAGTCATATGAAATACAGAATAGAACACGATACCTTAGGCGAAGTTAAAGTTCCCGCCGATAAGTATTGGGGTGCCCAAACCGAACGTTCTCGTCAAAATTTTAAAATAGGACCGCCGGCATCCATGCCTCGTGAGATTATCGATGCCTATGCCATACTGAAAAAAGCCGCGGCCTATACCAATTATGATGCGGGTATTTTGCCTGAAAAAAAGAAAGATTTAATTGTCCGTGTGGCAGATGAAATTTTAGCGGGAAAATTATACGATCATTTTCCGTTGGTGGTTTGGCAAACCGGTTCCGGTACGCAAACTAATATGAATGTGAATGAAGTTATTGCCAATAGGGCGCATGTATTGGAAGGAAATAAATTGGGCGAGGGGAAACGCTTGCTTCATCCGAATGATGATGTAAATAAATCGCAATCTTCCAATGACACTTTCCCAACGGCCATGCATATTGCTTTATACAAGAAAATTGTAGAAAAAACCATTCCGGCACTTGAAAAATTGCGCGATGCATTGAAAGAAAAGTCGGAGGAATTTATGAAGGTGGTAAAAATCGGACGGACCCATTTCATGGATGCAACACCTTTAACGCTGGGCCAAGAATTTTCGGGCTACGTGTCGCAATTGGATCATGGCATACGGGCGCTCAAAAACACATTGGACCATTTAAGTGAATTGGCTTTAGGCGGAACGGCGGTAGGCACGGGAATCAATACGCCCGAAGGATATGCCGAAAATGTGGCTAGATATATTGCCGAATTAACCGGATTGCCTTTCAAAACGGCCGAAAACAAATTCGAAGCCCTGGCAGCACACGACGCGATTGTGGAAACGCACGGCGCGCTCAAACAAATTGCCGTAAGTATCAATAAAATTGCGAATGACATCCGGATGTTGGCATCCGGTCCGCGTTCCGGAATAGGAGAAATTATTATTCCCGCCAATGAACCCGGTAGTTCCATTATGCCCGGAAAAGTAAATCCTACGCAAGTGGAAGCCATTACAATGGTGGCCGCTCAAATTATAGGCAATGATGTAGCCATTACCACCGGCGGCATGCAAGGTCATTTCGAATTGAATGTATTTAAACCGATGATGATAAAAAATGCCCTTGAAAGTGCCGATTTATTGGCCGATGCGGCAATTTCATTTACCGAAAAGCTCGTTAAGGGCATAAAACCCAATTATAAACGAATCAAAGAATTACTCGAAAATTCCTTGATGCTTGTCACGGCCTTGAATCCCATAATCGGTTATGAAAAAGCGGCTGAAATTGCAAAAAAAGCATACAAAGAAGATAAAACATTAAAACAGGCCGCCCTGGAATTGGGCTACTTGACCGAAGAAGAATTCGATAAATATGTCCGGCCGGAAAAAATGGTTGGAAAAATTTAATCATTCGGTTAATAATCAAACGGTTACAAAAGGAGATTCCGGAAACGGACATCTCCTTTTTCTATATTGGTTTTTGATAAGAATATAATTGGGATAAGCAGACCATGTAATTGAAATTTTATATCTTGCAGACAAATTCATCCGTTATGGAATATCTCGATTTTGAAAAGCCCATTGAAATTCTCGATAAACATTATAGAGAATGTATTGAAGTGTCTGAAAAAACGGGCGTAGATGTAAAATCGGCCTGTGAAAAAATCCGTAAGGAAATAGAAAAGAAATTAAAAGAAATACATAAGAAATTAACGCCATGGCAACGGGTCCAATTATCCCGGCATCCCAATAGACCTTATACATTGGATTATATTAAAGCCATTGCCGGCGATACTTTTTTCGAATTGCACGGCGACCGAAATTTTGCCGACGATAAAGCCATGGTAGGGGGATTGGGAAAAATAGATAACCAAACCTTTATGTTTATAGGCATGCAGAAAGGACGCAATACCAAGGAACGCCAATACAGACGTTTCGGTATGCCAAATCCCGAAGGATACCGAAAAGCCCTCCGGTTGATGAAATTGGCCGAACGATTTCAAATTCCCATAGTTACTTTGATTGATACACCCGGCGCCTTTCCCGGTATTGAAGCCGAAGAAAGAGGGCAAGGCGAAGCCATTGCCCGAAACATTAAGGAAATGAGTCAATTGCGAACACCTACTATCGTGACCATTATAGGCGAGGGGGCTTCCGGAGGAGCATTGGGAATCGGAGTGGGTGACAAAGTGATGATGATGGAAAACACTTGGTATTCCGTGATTGCGCCCGAATCATGTTCGAGTATCCTATGGCGAAGTTGGGAATTTAAGGAAAAAGCCGCCGAACAACTCAAATTGACCGCCAACGATATGAAAAAACTAAAATTAATTGACGAAATTATCAAGGAACCGGTCGGCGGTGCTCACAGAAATTGGGACGAAGCATTTGACAAATGGAAGGAAGCGGTGGTCAAATCGTATGATAAATTAAAAAAACTTCATCCCGACGAATTAGTGAAAAAAAGAATTGAGAAATTTAATGCAATGGGCGTTTGGTCCGAATAAATGTCCTTTGTTTTCATGAATAAATATTCCGATAACATTATTGCAATGGCCACACCGCCGGGGATTGGGGCTATTAGTGTTTTTCGCCTGTCCGGACCCGATGTGATAGAGATTACCGATAAGTTTTTCCATCCTGCCGGTAAAAAGAATACCAAATTGACCGCTGTGGCCGGGCATACCCTACATTTCGGTGAATTACGCGAAAACGACGAACTGATCGACGAAGTGCTCGTGTCGGTATTTAAAGCCCCGAAATCTTATACGGGAGAAAATTCAGTCGAAATTTCGGTCCATGCTTCTCCATATATCCGCCAACGGGTAATGAATCTGTTTTTACAAAACGGAGTGCGTTTAGCGGAGCCGGGTGAATTTACTTTGAGGGCTTTTTTGCATGGCAAAATGGATTTGGCTCAGGCCGAAGCGGTGGCCGATTTAATAGCTGCCGAAACCGAATTGCAACACAAGGCCGCACTTCATCAACTCCGTGGTGGTTTCTCGGCCGAATTGAAAGCATTGCGCCAACAACTGCTGGAATTCGCCTCGCTTATGGAATTGGAATTGGATTTTGCGGAAGAAGATGTGGAATTTGCCGATAGGGAAGCATTTAAAAATTTATTGTCGAAAATTAAATCGACCTTGCTGAAACTTATTGAAGGATTCCGCTTGGGAAACGTGGTTAAATCCGGCGTTCCCGTGGCCATTATAGGTGAACCCAATACCGGAAAATCCACTTTATTGAATACTTTGCTCAATGAAGAAAAGGCTATCGTGACGGAAATACCCGGAACAACGCGAGACGTGATCGAGGACAGTATCGTGATTGACGGTATAAAATTTCGGTTTATTGACACGGCCGGCATACGCAAAGCCAAAGATAAAGTGGAGCAAATCGGCATTGAACGTACTTTTGAAAAAATTAAAGAAGCCCGGATCGTATTATTCTTGACCGATGCGGAACTTCTGCACAAGGATACGACCTATTTCCATAAAAATTTCGAACGGCTAACCGCTTGGAAAAGAGATTTCTCAGATAAAACTATCGTGCTTTTAATCAACAAAATAGACAGGTTGTCTAAAGAAGAACTCGAAGAATTGAAATTAAAAATCGATGCTATGCGGCAAACACCTGTTTTCTATGTTTCGGCCAAACAACGCCAAGGAGTGGATGCTTTAAAATCATTTTTGTCCGAACAGATTCAGACCGGAAAAATCATTCAACAAGATATTTTGATTACGAATGTCCGGCACTATGATGCCTTAAGAGGTGCGCTCGAAAGTATCGAGGCGGTGGAAGAGGGATTGTTTTCCGGATTGACAACCGATCTATTGGCTGTGGATATCAGGGATGCATTGAACAAATTGGGCGAAATAACCGGCGAAATTACTACCGATGATTTATTGGATCATATTTTTAAAAATTTCTGTATCGGAAAGTAATTTTTTTTAAAGAAGGATTAATTTTATATGTTTTTTCTTTTTGTTGTCTAAAAAAACTTGGCGCTCACTAAATAGAATTTGAAATTTAAAGACATTATTTTGCCTTTTAAGGATTTTTACCGGACAGGATATAAGAAGTAACCGGTATTTTTTTGGAAGTCACCTGCAAGCCCAATTCTTGAGTAAGTTGTTCTATCAAATCGTGAATATTTGAAAATTGAATGTTCCAATCGTATATTTCCGTATTGCTTCCTTCGTAAACGAATATTTCGCCCGTTTGTTGAGATAGCCAAGCCAGCAATTGTTCGATGGTGGCGTTATCCAACATGATACCGGTTTCGTCTAATAGCGGCACGTTGTTTCCTTTTTCAAAATCGTACATTTCCGGGGAGAAAAAATTGGTATTTTCCATTTCCGTGACCACATATACGTCCTTTTCGGATTGTTTTTCGGTGACGGAAACATTCGTATGGCTGTCCAAAAATGAATCGATCAACCGGAAAAAATTATCTTTATCTGTCGTTTGAGAAGAAAAAGTATAATAGGGTAGGTCGGCCGTATGACTTTCCACCAATGCCGGCGGCACATTTTTAATGACCGATACAATATAATCCAAACGTCCGGATAAATAAAAATTTCCCGGTTCGGAAATGTATTCGTTGGCGGTATTATTTTCTTTGATAAACCGAAGCGTTTGTCCGTTATGCTTGAAAATTTTTGTTTTTAATTCGTTCTCTTGCAATTTCTTTAAAATAATGCGGTTGTCTTTTCCTTTTTTTCGGCCGTAATCACTCACCAATTGCCCGAGAATGTCTTCATTTAATTTAAGCGGGTTTCCTTCCCAAAGCAGTTCGCCTCCGGGTCCCAGAATAACGGCTTGCGGAATAGACCGGATATGATAGGATTGCAAAGTATTTCCTTCTATATCCGAGGCGGCGAGGAAATGTTTATTATATTTTTCCATAAATTTTTTAATGCGTCCTTCCGGTTCGTCTGACAGATAAACGAACAAAACCCGGTCGCCGAATTTTGTTTCCAAATTTCGGGTATGAGGCATGGCGCTTATGCATGGCGCACACCAAGTAGCCCAGAAATCCACATATATCAAAGGATAATTTTCATAATTCTCCGGCGGAGATGTCACCCAAATGTTAATTATTATGGGTTTAGTGATTTGTGCATGTAGAGAAAAAGTTAATGAAATAAAAATTATGTTAATAATACGAATAATCATCTTTTGTTTTCCTTAAAATGGATTATATTTGCAAATGTAATAAAAACAAAAACCAGACCAGTATGAAAAAGTACTTAACGCTTTTAGTAGGGTTGCTTATTTCGTCGATTTATGCCCAAGTTGACGGATTGCCCCAAAACCCCGAGCCCGGTAAATGTTATGTAAAATGTGTTACCGAGGACGAATTCAAAACCGAACCGGTTCAAATAAAGGTAAGAGATGCTTACAAAGTTTTGACCGTTATTCCCGCTAAATTCAAGTGGGTGGAAGAAAAAGTAATGATCAAGGAGCCCAGTAAGAAATTTATTGTACACCCGGCCGTATACAAATGGGTTGATGTGCCTTACGTAAAAAAAGAAGCCGAACCGGTATTAACCGTAATTCCGGCCAAACTCGGTTCTTCCAGCGAAACCGTGGTGGTTTTTCCAAAAACGGCTCAATGGGAATATACCACATATGCCGATTGTAAATCTTCCGATCCTGAAGATTGTCGAGTATTATGTTATGTGGAAAAACCCGAAGTAACCGTGACGGTTCCTACCAAACCATTGATCAGTGATGCCCGTGTGGAAGAAAGCAAAAAGCCCGAAAAAACAGCCACATACCGTAAGCAAGTGTTGGTAAAAGATGCATGGGTAGAAGAAGTGCCCGTACCGGCCGAATATGCGACCATCAAGCGTTTGGTAATCGATGTGCCGCCCAAAGTGGAAGAAAAAATTATTCCCGCCGAATACAAAACTGTCGAAAAGAAAGTTTTGGTTAAAAAAGGCGGCGTAACTTCTTGGAAAGAAATCGATTGCGGATTGGTAAAACCGACACGTTTGAATATTTATTGGAACTTGAACAGCGCTACGCTTACACCTGCCGCAAAACGCGAAATCGATACGAAACTTTTGACTTTCTTGCGTGAAAATCCTAACGTTGTGGTGGAAATTGCATCACATACCGATTCACGCGGATCCAAAGCGTACAACCGTGCATTGTCTCAAAGACGTGCCGATGCGGTTAAAAATTACTTGATTTCCAAAGGAATCAGCCCTAAACGTATCATTTCCAAAGGTTACGGTGAAGATCGATTGCTTAATAATTGCTCGGACGGTGTGAAATGTACCGAAGCACAACATCAACAAAACCGTCGTACGGAATTCCGCGTAGTGCAAGTACGCGAATAATAAAATGATGTAAATAACATTTAATTTTCAAGCGCCCGGCATTTCCGGGCGCTTTTTTTATGATAATGAAACGAGATAAAATCCTTATTTTTACCGAAAAAATACGGTGCGAAAAATGTCTCGTTTGATTGTCTATCCTTTTGTCTGGGCGATTAGATTTTATCAGGCCGCCATTTCGCCGTATTTGGGAAGTAGTTGCCGTTATACGCCGACCTGTTCCCAGTATACTATCGAGGCACTTCAAACTCACGGATTGATAACGGGCGGATGGCTTGCTATTAGGCGTATCACATCATGTCATCCCTGGGGCGGTTCGGGTTATGACCCCGTTCCCACCAAAGAAGAATTGAAAAAGCGAATTAAATTTAAAAAAATTAATTACGGAAAAAATAAAAAATTATGATATCAGCAATTGTTTGGAATCCCGATTTGGGCTTGGATTTGGGCTTTTTTACCATCAGGTATTACAGTTTGATGTATGTCATCGGCTTTTTGTTCGGCTATTGGATTATCAAAAAAGTTTTTGAAAGGGAAGGGGAGAATACCGAATTATTGGATCCTTTGTTGATGTATATTTTTATCGGCGTGATTTTAGGCGGCCGGCTGGGGCATGTATTTTTTTACGATTGGCCCTATTTTAAGCATCATTTAAGCGAAATTCTATTGCCTTTTCGCTTTGAACCCGAATTTCAATTTACCGGTTTTCAAGGCATGGCCAGTCACGGCGCCACCATCGGTATTGCCGTTATGGCTTTCTTGTTCTGGCGAAAATACAAAGATAAAATTGTCCATAAAGATTTTATTTGGTGGGCCGACCGGTTGATTTTAGCCATCCCATTGGGAGGAGCGGCCATTCGCATCGGTAATTTGATCAATTCGGAAATTGTAGGAAAACCCACAGGAAGCGATTACGGATTTATATTTGTTCAATTGGGAGAAAAATTTCCCCGTCATCCGGTTCAAATTTATGAAGCCATTGCCTACTTGATTTTATTATTTATTGTACTGTATTTATATTTCAAAACCGACATGACACAAAAATATCCGGGCATGCTGTTCGGTATTTTCTTTACTTATTTATGGGCAGTGAGGTTTATTATTGAATTTTGGAAACGCCAGCAAAAAGAAATACCGAACTGGTTGATGGAAGCAACGGGATTGACTATGGGGCAATTGTTGAGTATTCCCGGTTTGTTGATCGGTTTGTATTTTATTTATTACGGATATAAACACAGAACTGCATGAGAAACAGATGGTTATATATCGTTTTGATAATCTTTTTCAGCGGTTGTGCCCAACAAGGAAAAGGAAACAAACATTCGAAACGGTCGCATGAAAAGGAAATTGAATTTCAATATGATACCGATGTGTATGTCACGGACGGAAACGATACCCTTATTTCTTTCCGGACCGAATTAGCCGATACACCGTATAAAAGACAAACCGGATTGATGTATCGCAAACAAATGGCGGATAATCAAGCCATGCTTTTCATATTTCCCGATGAACAGGTGCGATATTTTTATATGAAAAATACCTTGATCCCCTTGGATATTATTTATATCGACGGTAACAAGGAGATTGTTTCCATTGTGCATCATGCCGTGCCTTTGGACGAAACTTCATTGCCGTCCGGTTCACCCGCCAAATATGTGTTGGAAATCAAAGGCGGGATTGCTCGTCGTGCGGGAATAAAAAAAGGCATGAAAATTCATTGGAATGACAAAAAATAAACCGCAAATAATCGAAAATCCCGAATGGAAGCCCCGAGAAGACAGCATAATTACGGTGGGTGCATTTGACGGCATTCATGCGGGGCACAGGATGATTTTGGAGCGGTTAATATCGGAGGGCCGAACACAAAACCTGAAAAGTATTTTATTTACCTTCGAGCCCCATCCCAAAAAAGTTTTATTTCCCGAAAAAAAACATAAGTTATTGACTATTAAAGAAGAAAAAATTCATCTTTTAAAAGATTTCGCATTGGATTATGTGGTTTTTTACCCTTTTACTCCCGGTTTTTCTCGCATGACCGGCGAAGAATTTCTTGTTTTTTTGAAAGAAAAATACCGGTTAAAAAAACTTTTGCTCGGTTATAACCACAGTTTCGGAAGCGACCGTTTGCAAGACGATAAATTTATTAAACAATTGGGGAATAAACTCGGTTTTGCGGTGGAAAGGTTGCCCCGGGTAACGGTGGACGGTATTCCGGTAAGTTCCACTATCATCAAGCAACGAATAGAAGCATATGATATATTGACCGCTAATAAATTACTTGCTCATCCGTATCTTTTATTCGGGCGTGTGGTGGAAGGCAGTAAATTCGGACGAAAAATAGGTTTTCCTACGGCCAATCTGGCGGTCTTGTCCGAAGACAAATTAATTCCGCCCGAAGGCGTGTATTTGGTGGAAGTAGAATGGGGTACAAAACGTAAATTCGGGGTGATGAACATCGGACGGCGGCCGACCGTCGATGGGAGAAAACGCACATTGGAAGTGCATATTTTGGATTTTTCGGGTGATATTTACGGTGAAATTATTCATGTCTATTTTCTTTCGTTCCTACGGAAGGAAAAGAATTTTCAAGATGTGGAAAATTTAAAAAAACAAATAGAGAAGGATGTCTTGCATGCGCGTCGTATTATCCTGAATTTCTCAAAATAATATTTTTGGTGGATTCTGTCTATTTTAATATATTTGCTTGAAGCAAAAAAAATAATTTTTTGAAACGAATTTTGTCCATATTTTTTATTTTTATTATGACGGCTGGAATTGTAATGCCCGAATTAATTCTTATAAAATACTGGATAAATGAACAACATCACGCAGAGATCTGCCATGAAATCAGTGAACGAAATGAATATGATTCGATGAAAAATAACGGAGATAAATATCTTCTTTCATTATTGAAACGAACATGCGAAAATAATAATAAACAACAATCTAAAGTACCTGTTTGGCATGCGCCTGTTTTTGTAAAAATTTATCCGAGTAATTCTCCCGTAAATCATATTGAATTAACTTCCGAATTTCATAAACGTATTTTCTTTTATCAAAATCCGTATTCCTATTTACATATATCGGATATCTTTCATCCTCCATCCGTGTAAAATCCTTTGCATATAAATTATCCTTCGATCCGGGATATAAAATCGCATCCATGAATGCGAAGAATAAACGTGTTGATAATTAACCTTTTACGGGAACTATAACACACCGATTCATGCCATATTTTGGCAAAAAACCAGGGTCAACCGATATTTTAAACAGTTTAACTTAAATAAGGCCGGATGTCCTGCAAACGACTGCTCCGGCATAAACCGACAGACGGTATGAACAAGTATAATTGTTCACCAACGGTTTGTTCACATGGCATTAGGGTAAATATGCTTTGCACTTGTCATACCGTTTGTCGGTTTTTAAAAAATTCGGAAATATTTATATGACAGGATGATTTCTAGTAATAATGAGTTTGAAAAATCGGGAAAGTGTTTGTTCCTTATGTTCAAAAAATGTTTTTCTACATGATTTGAATAAAACATTCTTAAAAAAACAAAAGCATATGAAGAAATTTTTATATACATTGATATTTACATTATTAGGCACGTATTTGCAAGCCCAACATCATATAAGCATTACGATCATAGATGCAAGAAATGCGATGCCTGTCGACGGCGCATATATTATTAAAGACGACGGAAATATAATCCGCACCGATGAAAATGGAAAGTGTAACTTACCTGTAGAACCGGGGGAAAAAATACGTATAAGTGCCCCGGATTACGAGCCGGTGGAAATTGTTTATCATGCCGGCACGTCGGATACTTTAATTGTAAAACTAAAACCGGCTGTCATTGAATTGGATCAAGTTGTTATTACATCGGATCCGTTAAGGACGCCGGTTCATGCAGTGACCTCAACCGATTTGGAAAAAAAGTACAGTCAACCCCGCAACACGGCCGAATTATTCAAAGATTTGCCCGGCGTCAGTTTGCAAAAAAGAAGCGCCATGAGTGTGGAGCCCGCTTTACGGTCTTTTAAATACGAAGAAATGAATTTAATTTACGACGGAGGGTTTAAAATGGTCAATGCATGTCCGAATAGAATGGATCCTGCATCGGCGCATGTAATACCCGAAGAAGTGGAAAAAATAGAAATAATAAAAGGCCCGTTTAATGTACGTTTCGGTCAGACTTTCGGTGCCATAGTCAATATGCAAACCCGAGATCTAAATCCCGATAAAGTCGGATTAAGCGGTTTGGTTCAAGCCGGTTATGAAACCAACGGTCAAAATAAAGTAGGATTGGCGGCATTAACTTATACAGCAAATAAATTTCATATCAATACCAATTTATCTTACAGAAATTTCGGAGATTATACGGACGGAAAGGGAGATACGGTACCCGCCGGTTTTAGAAGTTTGGAATATTCGATAAAATCCGGATTTATACCCGCAAAAAATCAACGTTTACTTATAGATTGGAGACAAAATTTTACGCGCAATGTCAAACATGCCGGTTTACCGATGGATTCTCCCAAAGACGATAGTTATTTGATTGGTATGGATTATGTGATTTCAAATGTTTCATCGAAAATAAAAGGCATTTCCGCCAAAATGTATTATTCATATGTCAATCATTTAATGACTAATGGTTATTTGATGGATAAACCCCGGCCGAATTATCCAACATTTGATGCGCGAACGCCCGTATGGTCTCGTACAGCCGGCGGAAAAATAGAAATGGAATATCGTCCCGCCGGAAATATGTTGGTTTACATCGGTGCAGATGCCGATATCATTGCCCGGGACGGAATCAAAACGGTTTTCATTACGAGGAATCCGAATACAGGCGCACCATGGCCGGTAAAGAAAAAGGTATTAAATGTATGGCAAGATGGCCGAATTAATGATATAGGCATATACGCGCAAAGTTCATGGAGCCAATCCAAAAGCCGGATTATAGGTGCCGGCTTGCGAGCGGATTATGTATGGGCTTTGGCTAAGCGTCCCGCTAAAGGGATGATAGATATTTATGGCGAGTTCGGACGAAAAACCGATGTGGTGCTTAGCGCCAATTTATCGTATACCTACAAAGGTCCTGATTTTAGAATAGAAACGGCAATCGGACGAGGGACAAGAACACCGAGCATGATTGAACGATATATTTACCGCTTTATAATCGGTGAAGACTCGCGGGAATATATAGGAAATCCTTTTCTTAAACCCGAAATAAATAACCAAATAGAAGCTTCGGCTGTTAAAAAATGGGGTGATTTTCAAGCCGGCATGGATTTATTTGCTTCATATTTCCAAAATTATATAACGGCCCGGTTAAATTCGGCCTATACTCCTGCAACAGGTTCTTGTGGTCAACCTCCCAGGGCACCGAAACAATTTGTCAATGTGGATGCTTATCAATATGGTTTCGATATTTTTGCTACATACCGCTTGACGCCTCATTGGAAAATATCCGTCGATTATTCCTACATCAAGGGCTATAATATGAGTTTTAAAGAACCCTTGGCACAAGTAAATCCGCCGGGTGGACATGTTAAATTTAAATATAACCGTTCGAATTATTGGTTGGATTATCGAATTGAATGGCGGGAACCGAAAAAAGATGTGGCAAAAAGTTTTGGAGAAACTCCGACTCCCGGGTACGCCGTTCATGATTTGATGGCCGGTTATAAGCCGGATAATCATTTCAGTTTGGGACTTTCGATAACAAATATTTTTAATAAGCCATATTATTATCATACCACTTTTGTATTTAGAAATGCCGGAAAACGTTCCGGAGCGCATATTTACGAACCGGGCAGAAATATCAGTTTTATGCTAACTTATAAATTTTAATAAACACATTATTTACAATCTTAATTACAATAACAAAAAAAAATTACAACTATGAAAAAAATAATTTTATCACAAACTACCTTTATAACAATCATTTCGATGCTTTTCTTATTCTCATCATGCACTAAAAACGAAGAACCTATAATCAATACCCATCAAGATGCTTATGGCGATGTCATATTAAAGAAAATGTTCATGATGGGTAATGTGAAATATTTGCCTGTTTTTTTCGCGGGCGGTGAAGGAATTGTAGGCGGGGAAAGTACGGTTACGGCACCCGACGGAAATGAATATGCCTTGAATGAATTTTGGGCCGGACCGGGAATTTTAACCAATAAAGGTCAAGCTAAAAATGTTTTTGATTTTGCAGGAGAATATACTTTTCATTTGAAATTTGCCGACGGCTATGAAAAAGAAGTAACCGACGTATTGGAAAATGTGGAAATTCCTCTTCCGCAAATCAATGTGGTATTCGATGCCTCCAGTCAAACCATTACAGTAAACTGGACGGAAGTTCCCGGGGCGGATTTGTACTGTATTAAATTAACTGAATTGGATGTGGCTCATACGAAACCTTTGTTCAAAAAACCGCAATTGCCCGTTAATACAACTTCATACACCATTCATTTGGATGGCGGTGACGGTTGGTTAAGACCCGTTTCCGATATGCAGCAAGGAACGGAATATTTCGTTGTAGTTGCCGCAAAAAAAGTTGAACAAGGAGCGGAAGTGTCCGGAATGAGTCATGATTTCCAAACAAGTTCATGCAATAAGAGAAAATTTACGTATTGATTGGATGATGAAATCTTAACGAATTATTTATCATTACGTCATATTATTTTTTGTATCTTGCTTGCATTCATTAAAAAATCATAGTATAATATGACTAAATACTTATTTGCGATTATTTTTTTATGTTTTTATACGCTTGGAGAAGCCCAAACATGGAAAGCACCCGCAGAAGCGAACCAATTAATAAATCCCTTGAAGAAAGACAAGGAAAGTATCACAAAAGGAGAAAAAATTTTTCAATCCCTTTGTACTGCTTGTCATGGAAAAACGGGACGAGGTGACGTGCCTTCTATGCAGAACCTTCATCCTAAACCTGCAGATCTTACTTCGGAACAAGTGCAAAATCAATCCGACGGCGCTCTCTTCTGGAAAATATCCGAAGGACGCGGATTGATGGCGTCTTATAAGAATATGCTTAGTGAAGAAGAAAGATGGGCATTGGTTAATTTTATTAGAACCCTGGCAAAACCTGAAGAAACAATAGAAAAAACCGAAGAAGATCTTGCGCAAAATATAAACAACAATGCCGTTTCTTCCACCAAAAAAGAATTAATTACTTCAGGTCAGACGGTGGAAGCATTTCCTTTTACGGTATTAATCAATGCCAAAACCACTCACATTATGAATCCCAAAGGATTCGGATTAAATATTCAACATCGATTCGGGGCCACAAAATTCGATGAAGGATTAATTACCAATTTTTTAGGCCTCGACCTTGCGGCCAATATGCGCTTTGCCTTTGAAATTCCTTATAACGAACGGCTTATGTTTGAAATAGGCCGTACACGTTACGGAAAATTTTACGATGCAGGATTCAAATATCTGATACTCAAACAGACAGCCGATGACAAAATTCCGGTAAGTGTTGCCGTATATGAAAATATTGCCGTTACCACTGAAAAGAAACCCCAATATTCCGACCAAGCCACCTTTGAAAACGGAACGCCATTTGAATATAAATTTCATCATAGGTTATCCTATGATAATCAATTAATCATAGCGCGGAAATTTTCTGAACGTTTATCTGGGCAAATTACATTTCAATTGGTTTGGCGAAATCTAATGCCTTATTCCGAAAAAAACCGGCTGAAAAATACGGTTATTGCCGTTCCTCTCGCCTTGCGGTACAGAATGGGTATTATGCAAGCCGTTAGCGTGGAAATCATGCCTAATAACCAACCGAAAAACTTTCCCGTATCATTTGCATATGAGGTGGCCAGCAGTGGCAATCACGTATTTCAAATTACTATTACCAATTCTGCCAGGTTACTATCTCAGAATTTATATACCGTTCCAACCGCCGATTATTCCCGCGACGGTTTAATGTTGGGATTTAATTTGATCCGATATTTTTAAAAAAATAAAATTTAAGCATATGAAAAAGCAATTATCTGTTATTTTATTCATTTTATTAATGATTCTGCAATCCTGCAGTAAAGATGTGGGGCCCGTTGAACCGGATTCGGATTCGAACAATCAAGTAAGTTTTAAAAACGATGTCCAACCGATTTTTAATAATCATTGTATTTCATGTCATCCTTCCTCCGGAGATTTGGATTTGCGTGAAGGGCACAGTTACAACGAAATAGTAGGCGTTTCCGCTTCCGGTTACAGCGGCACTTTGGTTGTGCCGGGCAATGCCGAAGCATCCGTTTTATATAAAAAAATAGACGGTTCGGGTGCCTTCGGAAGTAATATGCCATTGGGAGGTTCTCTTTCCGCCAATCAAATTAAAATTATCAGGGATTGGATTAATCAGGGAGCCAAAAACAATTGATTTTTAATAAGTTTTCAAATTATTTCTTTTAAGTTCATGTCCGGATGGTATGATAAAATATCGGTGTTTTATGATACATTGACTGTATTTTTTTATCGACAAAAACGGAAGGATTTGTTAGATAATCTCCAAATAAAATCCGGCGAGAGGTTTTTGGTTATTGCATGTGGAACGGGACAAAGTTTCGAAATGATTGAAAACCGTATCGGGGAGGCGGGCGAGATAATAGGTATAGACAGTTCAGAAGGCATGCTCAGACGCGCCTTTAAAAGAATAGAGAAACACGGTTGGAAAAATATTACGCTCCTCAAAGCGGATGCAAGAAATATTTCCCGGGAATTTTTTGAACAACGACATATCAAAACAAATTTTGATGTGGTGTTGGGAGAATTGGCATTTACCGTAATTCCCGAATGGAAAAAAGTGATGCGAAACAGTGTGGAATTATTGCACGAAAACGGCAAATTGGGCATTTTGGATTGGTACAGACCGAAGAACGATTTATTGGGACGGTTGGTAAATTTTTTTGCCCATTCCGATTTAACACGTAACGTAGCCGGTTATGCCGGAAAATTAACCGATTTCCGGATAATAAAAACTTATTTTTTCGGGAATATTTTTATAGGGGCCGGCAGGAAAAAACCGGTTGACCCGCAATGGAATAAAAACTAAACAGAAAAAGCCGGAATTTTTAAACCCCGGCTTTTTTTTCGGCTGTTTTTTCAGCGATTTTTACAATTAATTCGGTAGCTTTTTGCATCGATTCCAAGGGCACATATTCATAGGGGCCGTGAAAATTCAATCCGCCGGCAAATATATTGGGGCATGGCAATCCTTTGAAAGATAATTGCGCGCCGTCCGTTCCACCGCGAATCGGTTTTATTTTCGGTTTGATGCCCAATTCTTCCATGGCTTCACGCGCAATGTCAATAATGTGCATATTGGGTTCGATTTTTTCGCGCATATTATAATATTGATCGTTCATTTCCACTTTTACTACCGGTTCGTCGAAGCGTTTGTTTATTTTCTCGGCCACTTCGAGAAAGAATTTTTTTCGTTTTTCGAAATTTTCCCGGTCAAAATCGCGAATAATATAATACATTTCGGTCCGTTCGACGGTGCCGTTAATAGAGATGATATGGTAAAATCCCTCGTATCCTTCGGTTCGTTCGGGCACTTCGTCTTTCGGGAAAGCCGACATGAATTCATTAGCCAACAGAATGGAATTAATCATTTTGTCTTTGGCGTATCCCGGATGCACGCTTTTTCCGGTTATAATTACTTTGGCACCGGCTGCATTAAAATTTTCGAATTCCAATTCGCCCACATCCGATCCGTCCATGGTATAGGCCCACCGGGCACCGAATTTTTCCACATCGAATTTGTGTGCCCCTCTTCCTATTTCTTCATCGGGATTAAAGCCCACTCTTATTTTTCCGTGCTTAATTTCCGGGTGGTTAATCAAATATTCCATGGCCGTCATAATTTCGGCCACACCGGCCTTATCATCGGCGCCCAGCAGGGTATTTCCATCGGTGGTGATGAGCGTTTGGCCCTTGAATTTCTTAAGTTCGGGGAAATAATCGGGCGAGAGTACCAAACCTTTTTCCTTATTGAGCACGATTTCTCCGCCGTCATAATTTTCGTGAATTTGCGGATTGACATTTGTTCCACTATAATCGGGAGTGGTATCGTAATGAGCGATAAATCCGATAACCGGTACGTCTTCGTCCGTATTCGAAGGCAGAGTGGCATATACATAAGCATTTTCATCGATTTCGACTTCCTGCATGCCGATATCTTCCAATTCTTTTTTTAATAAACGGGCTATTTCCCATTGTTTTTCCGTACTGGGAGTCGTCTTGGATTCCGGGTCCGATTGCGAATCTATTTTGACATAACGTAGGAAGCGTTCCAATAATTTGTCCATAATTTCAATTTTTCATCAAATGTAAAATTTTTCGATGAAACATACTATGGTAAATGTGATTTTTCTGTTTGATAAATCGGCTTTTTTTAAATGTAAATTTTCTCATGACGGTTATAAAACGAAGATGTGACATCCTTTTCGTATCTTTGAAAAATGAATTGTTTTCCCCATGAAAAATTCCAAGAAAAAATTAAAAAAGAAAACCAAAACTACGCGGGCACATTGGCGTAGCATTATTTCATTAATATTAATTTTTTCAGGGGCATTTTTATTGCTGTCCCAAATATCCTATATGTATAATTGGAAAAAAGATTTTAATACCTTGGATTGGGACCCTTCATCGGAACCGGCAGCCAATATTTTCGGTAAATTGGGTGCCTTTTTGGGCCATATTACTATTTATCAAGGATTTGGTGTGGCAACCGTTTTATTGGCTTTAATGCTATTATTTACCGGTATATGGATTTTACAAAAAAAACATTGGTTGCGTATTATTGTAAATTGGATTTGGACGTTGTTTTTAACCGTATTTATTTCTTGGTTTTTTGCTTTGATTAAACCGGATCACTTGCTTTTATCGGGAATAGGTGGTTTGGAGGCAGGAAAAATTTCGATGTTTTATATCGGAAAATGGGGCGCTTTGGCCTTATGGTTTTTAATAGCCGTTTTATTTTTGATTTATAAATTTAAATTGGAGCCCGAGTTTTTAAATAAAATGATCGGGAAGATTACGGCTCCGGCGGCCAAAATAAAATCGCCTGATGCTTTTTTCAAAAGAAAAAGCAAATCTCACACGACGTCTGATCATCCGGAAGAACAGAATCTTCAAATGCAAATTAATCGTTCGGAAGAGGAAATTGAAGTTGAAGAAAAAATTCTTGACTCAGAGCCGAAACCGATTCCTGAAAAAGAAGAAATTAACCGGAGCGAAAACAAACAAAATGTTGACAATCAACAAGATGATGATTTTGAAATTATAGTAACCGAAGAAGAATTGGTAGATAAACCTAATGAAATTTTGGAAGAATTCGGCGAGTTTGATCCCACTTTGGAATTAAGCGACTATCAATACCCGCATTTTGATTTATTAAAGGATTATTCCAATGTGGAGGTCGCATTGGACGAACGGGAATTGGTTGAAAATAAAGATAAAATCGTTAAAACACTGAAAGATTTCGGGATTGGAATAACCAAAATAGAAGCCACTGTCGGCCCTTCGGTAACTTTATATGAAATTGTACAAGAACCCGGTATTCGCATAAGTAAAATCAAGAATTTGGCCGATGACATAGCGATGTCATTGGAGGCCTTGGGTATCAGGATGATCGCGCCCATGCCCGGACGGGGAACCATCGGAATAGAGGTGCCCAATAAAAATCCGGTATTGGTACCTTTGAAAAGGGTTTTAATGACCAAAAAATTTCAGCAATCCAAAATGGAATTGCCTATTGCCATCGGAAAAACCATTTCTAACGAAACATTTGTATTCGATTTGGTCAAAATGCCGCATTTATTAATTGCCGGGGCTACGGGGCAAGGAAAATCCGTCGGATTAAATGTGATTATTAATTCCATGCTATTCAAAAAACATCCTGCCGAATTAAAATTTGTCATGGTGGATCCCAAACGCGTGGAATTGTCGTTATATAATGCCATCGAAAAACATTTTTTGGCCAAATTACCCGGCGAAGCCGATGCCATTATCAATGATGTAACCAAAGTAAAAGAAACACTGAATTCTTTGGTAAAAGAAATGGAAAGCCGGTACCGTTTAATGGAAAAGGCCAAGGTAAGAAATATCGTGGAATACAACCAAAAATTTAAGCAGCGCCGGCTAAATCCGCAAAATGGACACCGGTTTTTGCCTTATATTGTTTTGGTAATCGATGAATTCGGTGATTTTATTATGACGGCCGGCAAAGAGGTGGAAATGCCCATTGCATTATTAGCCCAAAAAGCCCGGGCCGTGGGCATTCATCTAATTATTGCTACGCAGCGACCTTCAGTGAATATTATTACCGGAACGATCAAGGCCAATTTTCCGGCTCGTATTGCTTTCCGGGTAGCATCTCAAATCGATTCAAGGACCATTCTCGACCAATCGGGAGCCGAAAAATTAATAGGAAAAGGAGATATGTTAATTCGAACACCGGGAAGTGACCTCATTCGCTTGCAATGTGCATTTATAGATACCGACGAAGTGGAAAATGTCACTGAATTTATCGGCGCTCAACGCGGCTATCCGGAAGCATACCGTTTGCCCGAACCCGATACGACGGACAGTATTCTCGATGACGACGATGAGGCCGAACGCGATGCCTTATTTAAAGAAGCCGCCTATATTATTGTGAGCGCACAACAAGGTTCGGCATCATTATTGCAACGTAAACTGAAGATTGGTTATAATCGTGCGGGAAGATTGATCGATCAAATGGAAAAAGCCGGAATTGTCGGGCCTTCTCAAGGAAGCAAACCCCGCGATGTATATATAACCAGTATCACCGAATTGGAAAAATTTTTTGACGGTATATAAAAACTAATGAAAATGAAAATAAATTTTTTGATAGTCGTATTTTTAAGTTTAGCCATGACCTCCGTTTCACAAAACGACCCGGCTGCTGAAAAATTACTCAAAGAAGTTTCGGATAAATTCGAATCTTATGATAATGTTACCGTCGATTTTGTTTATGAACTTAACAATCCGGACGCAGGCGTAAAACAAGAAACCAACGGCAAAGTTATAATTAACGGTAATAAATACCGCGCCGAATATATGGGCATTATTGATATTTTTGATGGCAAAAAGAGGTTTGTCATCGTGCCGGAAAATCAGGAAGTGAATGTCATGACCTATGCCGAGGACGACGAACTGACGCCCGCCGAAATTTTTGATTTCTATAAAAAAGGATACCGTTACAAAATGGACATTAAACAATCCTTAGGGGGACGTTCCATTCAATATATCAAATTATTTCCCATTAAGGATAACGAAGTGAGTTACGTATTAATCGGCGTGGATCGAAAGACAAAACATATATATAAAGTAATTATTGTCCAAAAGAATAAGACACGTATTACCATAAGTATCAGAAAATTTACGGTTAACAAACCGCTTAGTGACAAGCTCTTTATTTTTGACAAAAACAAATATCCCGATTATTTTATCAACGAATTGGATTAATGATTTATGAACCACCCCTTGACCATCCAGAAATATGTTTTTAAAGAATTTCTGAAGCGTTTTATTCCGGCTCTCATCATTTTATTCTTTATTTTCGTATTGCAGACCTTTTGGGTATATTTCGATGAATTGGCCGGAAAGGGCTTGTCCATGTGGGTGATTTTTAAATTCTTCTATTATTTTTCGCCTAATATTCTTATTTATTCTCTTCCGCTTGCCATTCTTTTGGCCGGGATTATGACTTACGGAAGTTTGGGGGAGAATTATGAATTGGCCGCCATAAAATCATCCGGCGTATCGGTTTTTCGTTCTATGCGTATATTGTTGATATTCAACATTTTTCTTGCAATATTCATTTTGTTTTTTGTCAATTCGGTTCAACCAAAAGGTAATTTAAAATTTACCCGGTTGCGTGCTGCCATTGCCAGGAAAATGCCCGCTGCAGTTATTCAACAAGGAATTTTTTCGGAAATAGGAGATTTTAGCATCAAAGTTCAGCGTAAGTACGGCAAAGACGATCATAAACTGCAAAACGTGATTATTCATCAGGAAGTAACCGGCATACCGGATAAAGTGATTATAGCCGAACGCGGTGAATTTTTTTCGGATCCGTTAACCGATATATTGAGTTTAAAACTTTATGAGGGGGAATATTTTGAGGAATTAACACGCCAGCAAAAAAAATCAAAAGATAGAGAACAATTACCCGCCCTTTATTCGAAATTCGATGAATACACGATCAATATCGACCTTTCGAAAATGAATAAACTCAAAGAGGATGATTCGGATATGAAACTATATCATATGCTCAATGTCTTTGAGTTAAAATCCACTATCGATTCGATGAAACAGGTGATAAGCCAAAAGAAACAAAATTATTTTAAGGAATTTATCGATCGACATGGAGTAAAAGGACAAGGATCGGCGAATATAAAAATAGTCCCTTATGATTCGCTCATTTCGGCACTCAAATTGACTCCTTCCCAGTTGAATAGCATTTATTCCAGATTGTATTCCAAAGCGCAAACCAATATCAGTTATATTAAAAGAAAAAAAAATGACTTTAAGCGAAGAGAGCGATATTTGAATAAATACATCTTTGCATACAATGAAAAATTTGCCACTCCTTTTTATATTTTTCTTTTATTTCTTGTCGGTATTCCTTTGGGCGCCATGATTCGAAAAGGCGGTTTCGGATTGCCATTTGTCTTGGGAATTATAATTTATGCCGCTTTCTATATGCTCAATATGCTTGGGGCCGGTATGTCCGAAGAAGGACTTATTCCGGACTGGCTCGGAGCTTGGCTTCCTGTCATTGTTTTGCTTCCACTGGTTATATATATGCTTTATAATATTCAGTTTGTCAAAGAATCCGTTTTTGTGAAATTAATAAACGATATATCGGCCTTTGTTTCTAAAATATTCAGGCGAAAAGAAATTCAAACCGATGCCATATATATACCTGTCAGCCATATTGATGAAAATATATTAAAAGATTCCATATATAATTATCAGTTAAAAAAAGGAAATCTTTTATATCGAAAACACGAAAATAATTTTGATAAATTATTGACTTATTTAGAAAATCTTCGCCGGCAAACTAAAGCCGATTATATATTGGGCTACTGGAAACCACCCGATAAATTTTCGCGAAAATATAATATCCTAGGAGAAGTTCTTATGATAAAAATAATGCCCGAAGGCCGTCATATAATTACCACCAATTTGGACGTGAATTACCGTTATAACGGGGAGAAATTTGAAATATTAAAAAATCTTGATGAAAAATTTGTTCATTATAAGATTTTTAAGGGATAATTGTTTTCTGTTTTTAGTTTTTTCATAAGTAAAAAAATACATATTTTTGATAAAAGTAAATTGAATAATGATGAATCGTTTTGTTCTGTTTTTTACCCTTTTATTTGTAATAAATATAAATGCCCAAAACAGCCCTTTTGACGTCCCGGATCTCGCCGGAAAAAATTCCGGAGAGAGCGTAATTAGTCGAAAACTGGATTTAATTTTTTCGAATGAAGAAAATTATTGGCGTTCGATAGATAAATTCGCTAAAGGAAGCGGATATAAACCCTATAACCGGTTCAAATACTTTTGGAAAGATTATGCCCGTTCGGGTGATGACCCCGCCGAAACATTTTGGCAGGCGTATGTTCATAATTCCTTGGCCGGACGTCCTTCTTCTGATGACAGCAATTGGTCCTTGGTAGGAGATACGAAATACACATTGACCGGAGGTACCGAAGGAAAAGGACGAATTAATGTAATAGCAGTCGATCCGAATAATCATGATATTATTTATATAGGAGCGCCCGCCGGCGGGTTATGGAAAACGACGGATGGCGGACAGAATTGGACGCCGCTAACCGACCATTTACCCAGTTTGGGCGTATCCGGTATTGCCATTCATCCCAATGATTCGAATATCATTTTAATAGGAACGGGAGACGACGATGCCTATATGACACCGGCCAAAGGTATTTTCAAAAGTACCGACGGCGGGCAGACTTGGACTTTATTGGGCACCGGTCTCCAAAACGGATTGGATTATATTTCGGATATTATCATTCATCCTTCTCACCCTGATACCATTGTAGCCGCAACCGGATCGGGAATTATTCGATCTAATGACGGCGGATTAAATTGGCAAAAAGTCTTAAATGGCCGTTCGCGTTCATTAAGGATACATCCGACTAATCCGGATATATTTTATACAACGGCAAATAGCGGGGAATTTTGGCGTTCGACCGATGCGGGTGCCAATTGGACTAAAATTACAAGCGGATTGCCCGCATCCAACCAAGTAAGCCGGATGGTTATCGATGTGACACCCGCTGCACCGAATAAAGTATATTTATATGCTAATAACGGCACTTCTTTTGTGGGATTTTATGTGTCAAATGATTCGGGACAAAGCTTTCAAAAAACCGCCGAAAATGATAATCTCACCGAAAGCAGGCAAACATGGTACGATTTGGAAATCGGTATTTCGGATTCCGATCCCAATTTGATTATAAAGGGAGAAGTAAATCTTATGCGTTCCGAGGACGGAGGAAATGATTTTTCGCTCGTGAATGACTGGTCGGTTATGAATGACCAATATACCCATGCGGATATCCATTTCATTAAATTTATCAACGGGATACTGTATATCGGTTCAGATGGAGGAATATACAGAAGTACCGATAATGGCAATCATTTCGAAAATTTAAATGATAAATTGGCCATATCTCAATTTTACAAGATTTCCATTGTAAAAAATGCGGATAATCCCCTTATACTAGGCGGATTACAAGATAATGGCGGAATTGCCAAAATAATAGACACATGGAATATTTATCACGGTGGCGACGGTATGGATAATGCCCTTGATTTATACAACCCCAGAGTGGGTTATAGCATGTTATATTTCGGTATGATGACGGCAAAAACCACGGATGGCGGTGTAACCTCAATCAGTTTGGGAGCCCTCCCCGAACGAGGTAATTGGGTTACTCCCTTGGAAATGAGCCCTGATAATGAATTATTTGCTGCGGCAAAACATCTTTACAAATTAGATAACGATTCATGGCAACAAGTTACTTCCACACCTTTTTTAAGGGCTGCTAATGTGTTAAAATTCCATCCTTCCGATGCGCGAAAGGTATATGTGGCAGTAGGCGACGATTTGTTTAAAAGCACCGACGGCGGCCAAAATTTTACTCAACTTGCATCCATACCGTATAGCGGCAATATTACTTCGATTGCCATCAATCCGGACGGACGTGATATATGGGTTTCCATCTATGACAGGGTATATCATACTACAAACGACGGTTCTACTTGGACCGATGTTTCGGCCGGACTCTCGCCGGGTGTAAGAATAAATGATTTGCAATATCATAGATTTAGTTCACCAACCGTATTATATGCGGCAACGGATTTGGATGTCTATCGTAAAACCGGGGATTCACATTGGCAACGATTTGACAATGGATTGCCCAATACTCTTATATATGATTTGGAATTGGATGAAATTAAAGGATTTTTATACGCCGCCACTTTTGGCCGAAGTGTATGGAAAACACCCGTAGATGTGTATTCTCCAAGTTGGGATGCGGCTGTTGTAGCCAGTGACTTGCCCCGTGATCATTTATCTTGTTCTGATATTAATCAAATTCGATATGCAATTGTGAATAGGGGTGTGAATACAATTAATAATTTTTCATATTCATGGGAAGTGAACGGCCAAAACGGTTCGGGAAATTGGACCGGAAGTTTGAATCAAGGCGACACGACTTATGTGGAAATTAACTTAAATACACCCATTGCGGCTCCCGTACGCACCGAAGCGGATTTTAGTGTGAGTATGGCTAATGATCAGGTGGGAATAAATAATATTCTCAAACAAAAAATTTTGATTAATCGTCCGGCGTCCCTCGATATTGATTATGATTTTGAATCGGCTTCACATGAATTGTTGAGTGATGAGTATAATGGTCATGAAAGCATTTGGGAACGTGCCACCCCAGCGGATTCGATCTTACATGCCGCCGCTTCAGGAAGTTATGCATATTGTACAAATCCCACGGGCGATTACAATAACAATAGTAGAGAATTTCTTTATTTGCCATGTTTGGATTTTTCTAATTATACGGATGCTGTTATCAGTTTTGATCTGGCCTTTGATATTGAACACGAATGGGATGCCTTATATATGGAATATTCAACCGATGGTGTAAATTGGCAAGTTTTAGGCACTGCATCCGATCCGAATTGGTATAACAGTTCTTATGTGCAAGGTGTTTGTCATGGTGCCCAATGGACCGGTACGGAACGAAATTTCCGGACTTATTCACATCATTTGAATATGTTGGCCGGCGAACCTCATGTATATTTAAGATTCGTAATGGCCTCCGACATGTATGTCACGGCCGAAGGGGCGGTAATCGATAATCTGCAGATTACGGGTAATATGGGAATTGATAAGAATGATAAATTGGCGCATATTCAATTATATCCCAACCCGGCTACAGATTTGTTACATGTCATTTCTTCCCGGTATATCGATGAGATTGAAATCATGGATATGAGCGGAAAAATTATTGCGGAAATACCTTTTAATCATTTGAGTACAGTGGATATAAAGGTAAGGGCATTGGTGCCCGGCACTTATGTATTACGCATTCATGCCGGAGGAGTTGTATTTAATAAACATTTTATCAAAAAATAAATTCGTTGCCCGATAATTTAGAGATTTTATTTCCGATCTTTTACAAGATATGTTTGTGCGCATGGTAGGAAGATCGCACAAGCGGTCCGCTTTCCACATGACGAAAGCCCATGCGCCGTGCAACTTTTTCGAAATAAGCAAATTTGTCGGGATGTACGTATTCCTTAACCGGAAGCAAGTCGGGATTGGGTTGCAAATATTGACCGATGGTTACAATGTCGGTTTTTACCCGGCGGAGGTCTTCCAAAGTTTCCAGCACATCTTCATCGGTTTCGCCCAATCCGAGCATAATTCCCGATTTGGTGCGCCGGATACCGTTTTCTTTCAAGTACTGTAATACAAATAAACTCCGGTCGTATTTGGCTTGAATACGGACTTTTTTCGTGAGCCGGCGAACGGTTTCCAAATTATGCGAAACCACTTCCGGTGCCGCTTCGATAATGCGATCTAAAATTTCCGTTTTGGCTTGAAAATCCGGAATAAGGGTTTCCATGGTGATGCCGGGATTCAACTCACGGACTTGATGGATGGTTTCCACCCAAATACCTACGCCCAAATCGGGCAAATCGTCTCTGTCCACCGAAGTAATAACGGCATGTTTAACGCCCATAAGTTTAATCGATTCGGCTACCCGAAGGGGTTCGTCGGGATCGGGAGGCAGGGGACGTCCCGTGGCGACGTTACAAAATTTACATGAACGTGTACAGATATTCCCTAAAATCATAAAGGTAGCCGTACCTTCTACCCAACATTCACCCATATTCGGGCATGCTCCGCTGGTGCAAATGGTATGCAAGTGTTTTTCTCTAACAATATGGCGGATTTTTTGAAAATTATTCCCCGAAGGAAGTTTTACCTTTAACCAATGGGGCTTTCTGGTGATATGTTTTTTATCGGTGTGTGGCATCGTTGTCATTTTTGATTTGTTGCGTAAGTAATTTTTTTGCCCGCATGAGTCGCACTTTGACATTGGAGATGGATTCCCCGGTTATGACGGAAATTTGTTTGTAACTCATGCCGTCGAAGTAGCGAAATTTTAATATCTCGCGATACTTGGGTTTTAGGGTGGTGAGGGCTTCTTGGATTTTTTTTAATTTTTGCTCGAGAATCAACTTGTCTTCTTCGGAATTTTCATCCGGAATATTTAAAATTTTATCTTTTCGATAGGCATTCTCCCTGTCAATCGATACGGTTTCATCCAATTTTTTTTTCTTTCTGGAACGGTCGGTATAAATATTTTTTGAAATGGTAAGCAACCAATTTTTGAAACTATACTGTTCTTTGAAAGTATGAATTTTTTCAAATGCGCGGGCAAAAGTTTCTATGGTAATATCCTCGGCTTCATTGGCATTATTAATTTGTGATAATTGAAATCGATATATATCGTTCCAATATTTTTCCAATAAATATTTGAATGCCTTTTGGTCGCCTTTTTTGGCTGCTTGTATGTAATCTTTTAATGCCAAGTATAATTTTTTTTAAAAAGCCCTTTTACAAAAATAAGCAATTGCATGATAATCAAATTTAATTCCAAAAAAGGGATGAAGTAAAAAGGAATTTTATCTTCTAATTTTATGGAAGCGGAATAAATTATTGCCGAATAAACAATACTTTTCAGCATTATGAAAAATAGGGCATATTTGAAGTATAAGGGGTTGAAAAGCAAATAGATTGCCGATATCCAAAAAAGGGTTTGGGTTAAAGTAAACAAAAAGAGTGAAATACGATGAATCAATCGATAACGGTAACTTGTGGAATAATGCCGAAATTTTTGATTGAAATAATCCTTAAAATTTGTTTCGGGCAGTGAGTTGGTATGGGCATCCGGGTGAATGCAAATGGCGGTGTTGTCCGGCGTGGCGGCTTTATTGACCAAAAGATCGTCATCGCCCGAAAGCAGATCAGCATGGGCGGCAAAACCGTTGACGGCATGAAAAACCTTGCGGCTATAAGCCAAATTCCGGCCTACACCCATATAGGCCGCACGACGCAATGCATAACCGAAATATTGCAAGCCGGTCAGGACGGTTTCATACCGGATTAATTTATTTAGCCATCCGGGACGTTTCTCGTATTTGCCGTAGCCCAATACTATATTTTTTCCGCCTTCGAATCCGGCGGCCATTCTTGCTATCCACTTTTTTGAAGCAGGACGGCAATCGGCATCGGTAAATAGCAAATACTCGTTTTGGGCGGCATGAATACCTGCCGTTAGTGCCTGTTTTTTGGCGCCGCGACCTTTGTTTCGTATTTCAACGATTTTTAATTTAGGGTCTTTGAATTCGGCTAATATTTCTTTTGTGCCATCTTCCGAGCGGTCATCGATAAGGATGAGTTCATAATTCTCGTATTGCTGATTTAACCACAATGGCAAATGTTTTTTGAGGTTTTCGGCTTCGTTTCTTGCGGCAATAATTACACTTACCGCCGGCGAAAATTCCGTTTCCTTGCGAAGTCTGTAGCGCAAAAAGCGGATGAAAAAGAATGAATAATACAGCATTTGGTACACAAAAGCGATGACCATCAGAAGGAAGAAAAAATTCGCCGTTCGGTTCATTGGCCGGGTTTTTCAAAGAAACTCAGTACGGATTGTCCGTATGTTTTTGATTTTTTATAAGCCGGATGATTAAAACGTCTGGATTTATGATGTTCGATAATCAACATACCGTCCGGATTCAATAATTCGTTTTGAAAAATTAATTGGATGAGATTTTCAATTTTTTCTTCGGCCATATCATAAGGAGGGTCCATAAAAATCACATCGTATTTTTGATGTTCGGATGCTAAAAAATCTTTTACGTCGGCATGAATGGCAAGTACGGGCAAATCCAGTTGTTTGGCGGTTTTGTCAATGAATTGCACACTGGCTTTATGTTTGTCCACAGCCGTAATTTCGGGAGTGCCGCGCGAACCGAATTCAAAAGAAATATTTCCTGTTCCCGCAAACAGGTCCAATACTTTCAGTTCGTTGAAAAAATACCGGTTATTTAATGCATTAAATAACGATTCCTTCGTAATATCTTTTGTCGGCCGGGCAGGCAAGTTTTTCGGCGCGTGAATTTTTCTGCCTTTATGTTTGCCTCCGATGATTCTCATAATACATGTTTTAAGATTTCTTTTTCGGCATCGGGATGATAAGTGACACGTTTTGTGAAATGTAAAATGTTGTCTTTCAGTTCTTTGTGTATATCATCATGGCTTAAAATATGAATATGAGGACGAAGAGGTGTAAGTTCTTTTTCTTCCCAAACGAAGAAGAAATAATATAAAAAATCATCCGGATGATGCATCGGAAACGTGTTGAAAAAATAGAATTCGCCTTGACGAAAAATAGCCATTTGAAAATCCTTTCGACCGGGACGAACAAAAATTTCGGTTCGGGATTTTTTATGCAATTGACGGGCATATTTCAAAAACGGCGTGGCCGAATGAAAATATTCGATTTCGCCATATTGCTCGATAAAAAAATTATTAATGTTTTCATACGGTACATATACATTTGCGGTTCCCGATGGTAGATTTCGGTCCGTTTCCAAAGTATCTCCGGGAAGGAGTTTGATGTTATATTTTAATAAATCCGGTAATTTTTCGTCATCCAGCATTTCTTCCGGCACAATGGTATTTAAATTATTATGATGAAGAATCGTGATCTTACTGACAGGAAACCTTTTTAGTTGTTCGTCATGGATTTTTTCAATGATTTCATTTAATCCGGAAGGCACTTCCGACTCAAAAGGAATGCTGCGGAAAATTTCTTTACCGTCGTGTTGCAAGAAAAAAGAAAGTCCATACAAACCGGTTTGTATGGACATTTTATTTCCGGAAGATAAGTTCATTATTCCTTATCCTTAATATCGTAGAGTTTCGGCCAGTTACCGCTTGTGGTTACTTCTTCAAGTGAACCGACTTTGATGTACGGGCCATTTACTTCTTCGGTACTGATAATATTCAATTCTTGTTCGACCAAATCCTTGGGCTGATCGTAAAGGATTTCTTTTTTGTGTACACGTGCTTCGAAGACGGGTAATTTGACATCTCCCTTATCGACATAACCTTTACGAAGTTCGAATTTGACTTGTTTTTCCCGGCCGGGAATAGGCACCCACATCATTTCTTTGTAACGGGTGTCATTTTTGAATAAAGAGTCTTTTACCGGCACATATCCTAAGGTATCGAAGACGATTATTTCTTCTTCCACTTCAATATTACGGAATTTATCGAATTTTTTTACCACCGAATCACGTTGTTGGACAATAGGAAATTCGGCCGTGTCGATAAATTGAATCAATGAATCGAACGAAGCGGTATAATCCCCCGTAACCGTTCTAAAAGCCACTTCGGAGTCACGAATGTCTTTTAATCTGTCGATAACTTTTGCGTAGCGTTGTTTTTTTATTTTATTAAACCTGACGGGAGCCGTGATGGATTCATAAATTTTGAATCCCAAAAAAATCGCGGCAGCAATTAATAGCAGGTTTATAATAGGAACCGTTTTGGGTGTAAGTTTTCCTTTCGCTACCAAGTAAGTTAAGAACAAGGTGAGTAAAACCAATAAAATAAATACGAACCAATACATCGGCTTATGTTTTTAATTGTAGCAAATATACAATTTTTTGGAAAGAATGCATATTACTTTTTGGAAGAAAAATTTTTCATCCGTTCTTGCCATGCTTTTGTTTGAGATAAATAGGCAAAATTATCAACGGCATATAATTTTGCTTGTTCCAATAAAACGGTATAAGGAAAGTTCACCGTCTGTTTGGTGAGTTTAATGGCTTCGACGCTACCTTCGAGAATTTGTCTTGCCCATTCATTTATTCTATTATCTATATTTTCTTCCGAAACGATTTCATTAATCAAGCCCATGTCGGAGGCCTCCTTTGCTTCAATAATTCTGCCAGTTAAAGTTAAATCCAATAAATTGTTTCTTCCGATAAGAGATTCGACATAAATGGTGCATGTGGCCGGTAAAATGGCGCCGAGTTTGACGGCCGGAAAACCGATTTTGGTCCCAGGAGTAGCAATCCTTATATCTGCGGCCGAGGCAAATCCTGCCGCGCCGCCCAATGCCAATCCGTGCAACCGGGCAATAACCGGCTTGGAAAATTTATATATCTTTTCGGATGTTTCTTCCAATAAATAGGCAAACTCTTTGGCTTCTTCGATTGATTTCAGAGAAAGCAAAGCGTCCAAATCCACTCCGGAAGAAAAACTTTTGCCTCTTCCGGCCAGAATAAGCAAACGGATTTTCTTATCTTTATTCAATTCATCTAACATATTACTCAATTCCTTGAGAAGTGCGCTGTTGAATGCATTATGTTTCTCCGGCCGGTTGAGTGTCAAAAAGGCCGTTTGATTTTCGATACGGAGATGAATATATTTTGACATGATTTTATTTTTTAATCATTATTTATATAGTATATGTCGATCAATGAATTTTCTTTTTCATTTAGAATCAAAAATACATTCTTTTTCCGTAATACTTGGGTTTTCCTGTGAGATTATTTGTGAGTTTTGTCATATATTTGCAGTTCAAAATAAAAAGACAGCAAAATGAGTGATAAAGAACATATTGAGTTATTAATTCTGGGTTCGGGACCTGCCGGTTATACGGCTGCCATTTATGCCGCTCGGGCGGGTTACAAACCGGTCGTCTATACCGGTATGGAAATGGGAGGCCAATTAACCACTACAACCGATGTGGAAAACTATCCGGGATTTCCCGAAGGTATTCAAGGCCCCGAATTGATGGAGCGGATGAAAAAACAAGCCGAACGATTCGGTACCGACGTAAGATTCGGATTGGCCACGGCCGTGGAATTGGCCAAAGAAGAAGGTGGCAAACACAAAGTAACCATAGATAACTCGAAAGAAGTAACCGCCGATGTGGTGATTATCGCTACCGGGGCATCGGCGATGTATTTGGGATTGGAAAGCGAACAACGTTTGCGCGGTGGAGGTGTATCCGCATGTGCTACTTGCGACGGTTTCTTCTATCGCGACCAACGAGTGGCCGTAGTAGGAGGTGGCGATGTGGCTGCCGAAGAGGCCTTATATCTTTCCAATATTGCCAAAGATGTAAAAATGTTTATCCGTCGCGATCAAATGCGCGCTTCGAAAATCATGCAAGACCGGGTGTTCAAGAAAGATAATATCGATGTGATGTGGAATACGGAAGTAAAAGAAGTTTTGGGCGATAAAGTGGTTGAAGGCGTTCGGGTGGTAAATAATAAATCGGGCGAAGAACAGGAAATTCCCTTGGAGGGTTTATTTGTGGCCATAGGACATAAACCCAATACCGAAATATTTAAAGGTCAGGTCGAAATGGACGAACGCGGATATATTATTACCAAATGTAAATCGACCGAAACCAATTTGCCCGGTGTTTTTGCCGCCGGTGACGTGCAAGATCCCAAATATCAACAAGCCGTAACCGCAGCCGCCACGGGAAGTATGGCCGCATTGGATGCCGAACAATATTTAAATAAAATAAAAGGATAAAAGTCCAGTTTGGAAAACCAAAATGCAAAAGGTCGCTTCGGGCGGCCTTTTTTTGTTATATATATTAATATTTTTAACAAATATTAGATGGTAAATGTTAAAATTTAAAGTTTTACAAAGGATTAAGAAAGAGGTAATTTTTCCACTACATCGGCAGGCGGCTTGATGGGTTTACCGTTTTTGGCGGCAAAAAATAAAATAACTTCCGCTTCGGTGGATTTTTGGCCTTTTTCATTAAAAATTTCGTACGAAAAAATAAGTTTCGGACCTTTCAATTCTTTTAATTTGACTTTTACTTCAATGAGTTCGTCAAAAGTAAGCGGAACAAGATATTTGATGCTCATTGTGTAAACGGGGAGCAGTATTCCATTGATTTCCAGTTGTTTATAGGAAACTCCGAGTTTGTTTAACCATTCTATCCGTGCAAGTTCCAAATAAACCGGATAAACACTGTGATGAATGTAACCCATTTGATCCGTTTCGCTGTATCTTGTTCTTATTTTAGTGCAGTAGGTTGAATTTGACATGATAAATTTTATTCGTTGGCGTAAAAATATATGAAAATCTTTTTTTAAAAACAAAGGAAAAAAATTTTTTTATCAACATTTTTTTGTCAATATTTGCTTCAGGAAATGAATCGACGGTAAGCAATGCATTTTAACAAATAATTAATAAAATGTTATAAGACAATATGACGGCGCAACAAGTTTGGAATTTATGTTTGGATTTTATCCGCGAAAATACCACGCAAGAGGTATTTGAAACCTGGTTTAAGCCGATTAAGCCGGTCAAATTGGACGGAAAAATTCTTACTATCGAAGTACCGACTCCGTTATATTACGAATGGTTGGAAACACATTATTTGAACTTATTGCGGGCCGCTTTACAAAAAGCACTGGGGCGCAATGCCGGGCTGATGTATCAGGTAAGAATGAGTAACAAAAAAGATGCTCCCAGGCGTGATATTACCATCATGGGATCCAAAACGCCGCGCGTAGATACCAGAAACAAAGCCCTTAACGAGCAAAAAAAATCCGAGAAAATTATTAATCCTTTTGTCATTCCGGGTATTGAAAAGGTAAAAATCGATTCCAATCTCAACCCGAATTATACTTTTGATAATTTTATCGAAGGACCGAATAACCGTTTAGCTCGAAATGCCGGCTTGGCGGTAGCGCGTCGTAATTCATTGTCATTCAACCCGTTATTTATTTACGGTGGGGTAGGTTTGGGAAAAACGCATATTGCCAATGCCATCGGGGTGGAAATTAAGAGAATGAATCCGGAAAAGAACGTGCTTTACGTATCCATGGAAAAATTCACCCAACAATACACATCGTCTGTAGTGAATCATACTCGTGACGATTTTATCCATTTTTACCAAATGGTTGACGTGTTGATTATTGATGACGTGCAATTTCTCTCCGGCAAACCCGGTGTGCAAAAAGTTTTTTTCCATATTTTCAATCATTTGCATTCTGAGAAAAAACAATTGATATTTACTTCCGACAAATCGCCGGTTGATTTGAAAGATGTGGAAATGCGATTGCTTTCCCGTTTTAAATGGGGATTGTCGGCCGAATTAAAATCACCCGATTACAAAACACGATTGAAAATCATCCAAAATAAATTATTACGCGACGGTGTAGTAATGCCGGAAGAAGTTATCGATTACGTGGCCAAAAACGTAAATACCAATATTCGCGATATTGAAGGTGTGCTTACCGGAATCATTGCGCAAGCCGCCTTTAATCACAAGGAAATCAATCTGGAATTGGCCGAAGAAGTGGTTTCGAATTTTGTCAAGCATAAAAAACCGGAATATTCTTGTGAAATGATTAAGCGTATTGTGGCGCAATATTTTGACATGGACATCAGTTCATTCGAATCCAAGTCCCGTAAGCGTTCCATTGTCCAAGCCCGTCAAATTTCCATGTATTTGGCAAAAAAATACACCAAGGCCTCCTTGGAAACTATCGGCAAGCATATCGGCAATAAAGATCATGCCACGGTTATTTATTCTCTTACTGTGGTCCAAAATTTGATGGAGATGGATAAAAAGTTTCGAAATACCGTTAAGGATATCGAAGCCATGTTGATAGAAATCTAAATTTAATTTATGACCACTACGGATAAAAATTATAAAATTCTCTTTGTTTGTTTGGGAAACATTTGTCGTTCGCCTATGGCGGAAGCGTTGTTAAAGAAAAAAATTAATACGGAGAAGCATTTTGTTGATTCTGCGGGACTTGACGCCTATCATTTGGGTGAGCCGCCATGTCCCGAAACCATGGAAATTTGTCAAAAACACGATTGTCATCCCGATCACAGAGCGCGGTTATTGACCAAAAAAGATTTAAAGAAATTCGACCGCATATATGTGATGGACCGGCAAAATTTGGAAGAAGTCAAACAAAAGGCAACGCCCGAGGAAATGAAAAAAGTAGATTTGATTTTGAATCAACTTTATCCGGGCGAAAATTTGGATGTGCCCGACCCGTATATGCGAAAAAATATCATTGAAATCGTATATAAACTTCTTGACGCGGCTACCGATGTGATTGCCGATAAAATAAAAAAAGGTGAACTCTAAACCCGGGCGGCTTTATTTAATTCCCGTTTTTCTCTCCGACACCCGGCCGGATAAGGTATTCCCGGACTATAATTTTGCCGTTATTGAAAAATTAAGATATTTTATCGCCGAGCATGAAAAAACCGCCCGCCGGTTCATCAAAAAAGTGGCTCCGCAAGTGGTGCAATCCGAATTGCAATTTTATATTTTGAATAAACATACGAATCCGGCCGAAATCGGTCGTTTTCTTCAACCTTTGGAAAATGGGTTGGATATGGGCTTGCTTTCCGATTCGGGTATGCCGGCCGTAGCGGACCCGGGGGCGGCAGTAGTTAGAATCGCCCATAAAAGAGGAATCAAAGTGGTGCCTTTGGTCGGGCCGTCTTCCGTGATTTTGGCATTAGCGGCATCGGGACTTAACGGCCAACATTTTGAATTTCACGGTTATTTGCCTATTGACAAAGGACAATTGATTCATAAAATTAAAAAGTTAGCAAAAGACACGCTTTCTTCGGGAAAAACACAAATCTTTATAGAAACACCTTATCGAAATGATAAGATATTCAATTTTCTATTAAAACATTTACCTGAAGATATGTCTCTTTGTATTGCCATAGATATTACCGGAGAAAATGAACAAATAAAAACAAAAACTGTCTCCCAATGGAAACGCACTCCGGTTAAAATAGGCAAAATTCCGGCTATTTTTCTCTTTGGCCGTTAATCACGGTTTGTCAAGCATAATTTATTCTTCATCTTCATGATCATGATCGTGATGGTGATGGTGATGGTGATCATGGTGATGGTGATGGTGATGGCGTTCAGGCGGTAGGGCTTGCAAGGTGCCTGCTATCAGTTTTTCGATTACTTCGTCCGGATTTTTTTCGGCAACCATATAAGCACGTTTTCCCAGAAAATATAATTTTTGAACCGCTCCCGGACCGATTCCTCCCGTGATAATGATTTCCGCTTTCTCCAATGGATGTCCTTTAAAACTAAGCGGTTCGCGATGAAGCACTTCATGCAAAATTTGATCGTCGGTAAGTTCTATTTGTTTTTTGTCTTTTAATTCGATTTCTCCTTTTTCATTTTCCACAATTTCATATAACAAAAAATGTTTGGATCTTCCGGCATGTTTATGAACCCTTGTACCGGGACGTCCCGTTCCTACGGCCACAATAATTTTTTTCATTTATTTAAATATTTAATTTATAACAAATATAAATAAATTTTCCCGGTCTTCTTCAGAATTATTTATTATATAAAAATTTAAGATTTAATCCGGGCGTGAAAAACTTGTTCGAAATGCTTGATGATATGGCTTTTAACTTCTTCGGGAGGTGGGGCGAAACCCAATTCTTTCTCCATGGATGTAACGCCTTTGTTTCGGATGCCGCATGGAATAATATAATCGAAATACTTCAAATCCGTGGAAACGTTCAAGGCGAAGCCATGCATGGTAACCCACCGGCTTGTGCGTACGCCGATGGCACATATTTTCCGTGCCGATGCTTTACCCACATCGAGCCAGACACCCGTTTCTCCTTCACTTCGTTCACCGCGAATGCCATAATCGGCCAGCACATGAATAATAACTTCTTCAAGCATGCGAATATATTGAATGATATCCATGCCGAAATTATCCAAATCAATGATAGGGTAACCCACGATTTGGCCGGGGCCGTGATAAGTTATATCGCCGCCGCGATCGGTTTTGATAAAAGTTACCTGATGTTTTTCCAATTCATTTTCCGGAAGGAGCAAATGTTCTTCTTTACCGCTTTTTCCCAGGGTGTAAACATGCGGATGCGTAGTAAAGATAAAATAGTTGGGAGTGGGAATCCGGATATTTTCTCGCCGGTTGCGAATTTTAATATTTTTAATTTCGTCGAAATAATGACGTTGTCTTTCCAATGCCTTTTCGTAGGGGGTAAGCCCCCAATCCATAAGCAAAATTTCTCGATTCATTCGTCGGGATTTAACAAATTGCCGCAATTATGACAATAAACGGCACCATCCACATGATCGTCTTCGTGGCAGAACGGACATACTTGGGTATTGGTGTGTACTTTTTCCTGTTTTGACATTTCGGAGGTAACAATGCCCGTGGGAACCGCAATAATACCATAACCCAAAATCATGATTAAAGCGGCAATGAATTGACCCAATGGCGTTACGGGCGCAATATCGCCGTATCCGACGGTCGTTAAGGTTACTATTGCCCAATACACACTTTTAGGTATATTATCGAATCCGCTTCCTTCCTCATATTCCACCATATACATGATTGTGCCCATAATGATAGTCAATATAATCACGGCCATTAAAAATACCATGATTTTGTGCCGGCTTGCTTTGAGTGCTTTGGTTAAGCGTTGCGATTCGCCCACAAAGGAGGAAAGATGAAGGATTTTGAACAACCGCAACAAACGTAATGCCCGCAGGGCAATAAGAAGATGCGAACCGGCAATAAAACCGGAAATATACATGGGAATGGCCGACATAAAGTCGATAATGCCGAAAAAACTAAAGATATATGATTTGGCATTTTTACTAACCCAAATTCTTAATAGGTATTCAATGGTAAAAATGATGGTAATAGCCCATTCGGTGAGATAAAACCAATGGCCGTAACGTTGAGCCAACGGTTCCACCGTTTCCAACATGACCGCTAAAATACTTATTACAATAAGTATCAGTAAAATAATATCAAATAATTTACCGCTCGGCGTATCGGCTTCGAAGATAATTTTATATAACTTGGCTTTTAGTTTTTCGATACCCATTTGATATTAAATCTTACACAAAGATAAGTCATTTCGTCTTTGGCTCGAAATTTACGAGATTAATCAATAAAAAGGCGCCCTTCGGCGCCCTTGCAAGTTATTTTATCACAAATACTTATAATCACGATTTGTTTTCGGATTTTTTTGGCGTGTGATTGGCTTTCCGCTCTTCAAAAACCAATTTCGGAATTTCATTAATACGTTTTACGAAATGAAAATTCAGCCCTTCCAGATATTCCGGTTTAATTTCTTCTATATCTTTCCGGTTGGCTTCCGGCAATACGATTTCATTGTACTTGGCCCGCTTGGCAGCCAATATTTTTTCTTTGATACCTCCCACGGGCAATACTTTGCCGCGTAAAGTTATTTCACCGGTCATGGCTAAGCGGGGGTTTACTTTTTTTCGAGTCAATGCCGACAAAATGGCCGTAAACAGGGTGATTCCTGCAGAAGGGCCGTCTTTGGGAGTGGCGCCTTCGGGTACATGAATATGAATTTTTTTGATGTCGAACAGATTCGGATCCACACCGAATTTGCTTGCATTGGCCTTAATGTATTCTAATGCGATATCGGCCGATTCGCGCATTACTTTTCCTATATTTCCGGTTAAGGAGAGTCCTTTTCCTTTCGACATAATGGCTTCAACAAAGAGGATGTCGCCTCCCGTACGGGTCCAAGCCAAGCCTGTTACTACGCCGGGCATGATATTCTTTTCGTACAAACCGGCGGGATATCTTTCTTTGCCCAATATTTTCTTAATATCTTCATTGGATATTTTCGGTTTGTATGCTTCTTCGAGTGCAATTTGTTTGGCCCGGTTACGGATTAATTTGGCTAGCATTTTTTCGAGGTTTCTCACTCCGGATTCCCTTGTATAGTGAACGATTACTTTTTGAATTTGAGGCGAACCGATTTTAAATTGACTTTCGTCCAAACCGTGTTCCTTGATTAATTTGGGAATAAGGTGGCGCTTGGCTATTTCGGTTTTTTCTTCGATGGTATAGCCGGTGATGGGAATGACTTCCAAGCGGTCGCGAAGGGCCCAAGGGATATCGTAAAAATAATTGGCCGTGGCAATAAACATTACATGCGACAAGTCATAGGGGACTTCCAAAAAACGGTCGTAAAATTCTTTATTTTGTTCGGGGTCCAGTACTTCCAGTAGTGCACTGGAAGGGTCGCCTTTATAATCCGAACCTACTTTGTCCAATTCGTCCAGGATAAATACCGGATTGGACGTGCCGGCTTTTTTTATCATTTGAATTATCCGTCCCGGCATGGCGCCGATGTAAGTTTTACGGTGTCCTCGGATTTCGGCTTCATCGCGAAGTCCGCCGAGGGACATACGCACGTATTTTCGGCCGATTGCTTCGGCAATGGATTTTCCCAAGGATGTTTTTCCCACTCCCGGAGGTCCGTAAAGCAATAGGATAGGGGCTTTCATGTCTTTTTTGAGTTTGAGGACGGCCAAATATTCAATAATGCGTTTTTTGACATCTTCCAGCCCGTAATGATCACGGTCCAAGATACGTTGGGCTTCTTTCAAATCGAATTTATCTTCGGAAAATTCATTCCACGGCAAGTCCAATAAGGTTTCCAAATAATTGCGCTGAATGGCATATTCGGCCATTTGCGGATTCATACGTTGCAATTTTTTCAATTCCTTTTCAAAATGTTCCGCTACTTCTTTCGGCCATTTTTTCTTTTTGGCCTTTTCGCGCATTTCTTCGATTTCTTTGGCCGTGGCATCACCCAATTCTTCTTGAATGGTGCGTATTTGTTGATGCAAGAAGTATTCTCGCGATTGTTTGTCAAGCGCTTTTTGGGTTTTGACTTCGATTTCTCTTCGGATTTTTAGTTTTTCCAACTCCATATGAAGAAGTTCCAAAGTCTTTAGCGCCCGCTCTTTCAAGTCGGATATTTCAAGTAAACGTTGTTTTTCCTTTACGGGCAAATCCAAATTGGAAATAATAAAATTGACTAAAAAATTATTTTCCTGAATATTATCAATGGCGGAAATGGATTCGGAAGGTATGGCCGGATTGATGCGAATGATTTCACGGGCCAAATCGCGTATGTTTTTAATTATAGCATCATATTCGGGGTCGTTTTCCGGATATTTTTCTTTGATTTCTTCCACACGGGCTTTGATATAGGGTTCCGTGCTCAGGAAATCTTTGATTTTAAACGGTTTGATGCCTTGAATAATGACCGTAAGATTCCCTTCGGGCATTTTAATGAGTCGCAATATTTGAGCCATGGTACCGGTATGGTAAATATCATCGGGCCCCGGATGGTCTATTTCGGGATTTTTTTGGGCTACCACGCCTATAATTTTATCCGATTGCATGGCATCTTCAATCAACTTAATGGATTGATCGCGCCCGATGGAAACGGGAATAACGATTAAAGGTAAAATAATGTTGTTTCGTAGGGTGAGAATCGGTAAGGTTTCGGGAATTTTTTCGTTATGCAATTTTTCCAGTTCTTCGTTGGTCAATAAGGGAATGGTTTCGCTTTCACCGACACCGGGAGCAAAAATATTGAACTCATTATGACGCTTCATAGTCGATTGGTTTTTTCAAGTTTATTGGTTTGCAAAAAATATACCTTTCGGTATAACTGACAAAATGTTAGTGGAAATTAAAATTTTAATGATTTTTCAAAAGGAATCCGGTTTTGAATACTACGTGCCAAGGTCATTTCGTCAGCAAATTCTATTTCCTCGCCGAAGGCGATACCTCGCGCAATGGTACTAACTTTTACGGGATAATGTTTAATTTGTTTGTAGATATAAAAACCGGTCGTGTCGCCTTCAATGGTGGGACTTAATGCAAGGATAATTTCTTCCGTTTCTTGTTCGGCTACCCGCTGGATGAGTTCTTTGATGAATAAGTCTTCCGGGCCGATTCCTTCCATGGGCGAAATAACGCCGCCCAAAACATGATAAACGCCTTTAAATTGTCCGGTATTTTCGATAGCCAATACATCACGGACATCTTCCACCACACATATGGTTTTATGGTCACGGGCCGGGTTGGCACAAATTTCACAAGTATCGGTATCGGATAGATTATAGCATACTTTGCAATGTTTGATTTGGGTGCGAAACTCACTCAACGCCTTCACTAATTGTTTGGTTTGAGATTCGGGTTGCCTGAGTAAATGCAAGGCCAGACGCAATGCCGTCCGCTTTCCGATTCCGGGCAATTTTGCAATTTCTTCAACGGCTTGATTTAATAATTTCGATGAAAATTCCATACGGCAAAGATAAGGTAAATTGTTGGTATCATCAGATAAATTTGAAAAATATCCTTGCCTTATTTTTCCTTGCGTTGAGGACTGCTGAATCAGTTAATTGATGATGATTTGATGAATAATAAAAGCGGTTTATTTAACTGCTTTTTCCGCTTCGCGCAATACATTTCTATCAAGCCCTGTGGCTTGCAATGCCAATAATGAAAGTTTTTTCATATTAATGTCACCTTTGACATATAATAAAGTGGTTTTTCCGTTGGTATAACGAATAAGAAGTAATAATTCCCGGGCATATCCTTTTTTGTTTGAAGGAATATAATACAATTCCGAAGAGTTTCGGGCATTTTTGATTTTAGTTAAAAGTTTCATTCCTTTCGAAGCCACATATTTTTTAGCTTCCTTTTCGATTTGCAAGGACGGATTGCGGTCCCTGGCGGTATAGGTGGCTAAATAATCCAATTTTCCATAAAAATTTTTGATATCGTCCTTATTTTCGGAATCTATTTCCGTGATTAATGAAAACATATCCTTGGTAACAATTACCATATCAATGTTTTCATTTTCTCCTAAGGTTTTTTGAAAAACTTGCGCCGAAGCGGTTGAAATGAAGAAAATAGCAAGGTAAAGAATAAAAAATATTTTTTTCATAATCTTTTTTTTATAAGTATTACAACTATCGAGCCAAAATTAAACATTTTATTTTTTTAGCATCCTAATTTTTATTCTTAAAGCGGCAAAAACCAAGGTCATAAGCGGGCTGATTAAATTGAAAAAAGCATAAAACAGATAATCCGTTGTAGGAACTCCCAATACTTTTGAATTATACGCCCCTCCCGTATTCCAAGGAACAAGAACAGAGGTAACCGTGCCTGAATCTTCCAAGGTACGACTTAAATTTTCGGGTGCCAATCCTTTGTCTTCATAGGCCTGTTTGTACATTTTTCCCGGTACTACAATGGCTAAATATTGATCAGAGGCAGTCAGATTAAAAACAATACAAGTGGCATCGGTCGATAAAAATAAACCGAATATCCCTTGAAACGCATGGAGCAATGATTCGCTAATTTTTTTAAGCGCTCCGATGGCTTCCATAATGCCACCGAAAAACATGGCGCTGATGATTAACCAAATAGTCGAAAGCATGCCCGTCATTCCGTCGCTTGTAAATAATTTCTGTAAAAGCGGCTCGTCCGTATGGATACGAATATCACCGACTATGGCTTGCATAATCACGCGGTAAATCGCCCGCAGGGAAAAGGAATCGGATTGTGCCAATTGAAGCAATAAATCTTTTTGGAAAATGATTGCAAATAAAGCACCTCCTAATACGCCGGCAAAAAGTGCCGACAACGGTTTGATTTTTAACACAATAAGAATAATAACCATAAGCGGAACGACAAAAAGCACCGGATCGACATAAAAGGTTTTTTCGATGGATTCCAATAATGAATGATGTTCTATGATGGATGTGGGCGTGTGATTGAATCCCAGAATTAGAAAAATGATAAATGCAATTGAAATGCTGGGAATGGTGGTGTACATCATATAGCGTACATGTGTAAATAAATCGACTCCGGCCACTGCAGATGCCAAATTCGTGGTATCGGACAGGGGAGAAAGTTTATCGCCGAAATAGGCACCGGAAATCACTGCGCCGGCAATGGCAGCCGGTTCGTGACCCATGGCTTTGCCAATGCCCATTAATGCCACACCTATAGTGGCTGTAGTGCTCCATGAACTTCCGATAGTGAGTGAAACGACAGCTGAAATTACCAAGGCCGATGCGAGAAAAAAAGTGGGAGAAAGTAATTTTAATCCGTAATAAATCATGGTAGGAATGATTCCGCTTATAAGCCAAGTGCCCGTTAGTGCTCCTACAAAAAGTAAAATAATAATGGCTATTGAAGTAGAAGAAATGTTTTGCTTGACCTTTTCCATCATCCGGTCATAAGAAATTTTCTTATTGAAGCCGATAATTCCGGCTATAATTCCCGATAAAATCAACGCAAATTGATTTGCCCCGGATGTGGCCTCATCTTTGAATATTTTGACGTTGATAATGAGCAAGATAATTAAAAAAAACAAAGGAAAAAGCGACTCGAATAAAGTTATTTTTTTTGTACTGACTTGATCAGGCATACCTGCTTATTTTGAAAGGTCAAAATACAAAAACAAGCGGAAAATAAAAAAACGGAATAAAATGAGTTTTCATTTCATTAAATGCATGAAAAAATAAAAACTATTGCAGATATCCAAAAAAAACGTTCTATTATTTAAAAAATTGAATCATACGTCATATATTATACACTGCAATTATGAAAAAAATTTTATATATTGGTTCAAATTTTATTTAAGGAACTTTATGACGCGAATATATACCCGGTTTTTTATTTCTTTTCTATTTGTTACTCATCTATTTACGGGTTTACCGCTTGCAACCACTTCCTTAACGGCACAAAAAGATTTTACATTAGAAGAAATTTGGAACGGTGCTTTTAGGACGCAATATTTATACGGTTATAAAATGATTCACCCGGACAAAATGTTGCGGGGAGAGTTCGAACACGGTATATATTATATTAAATTATATGATTTGAAAACATGGAAACCGGTCAAAACCGTTTTTTCCACCGAAAAATTTACCGAATTCCGTTATGTCGCCGATTATGTATATTCCGGGGACTTGACATATTTTTTAATGGCTTCGGATGTGCGCCCTATCTATCGTTACTCTAAAAAAGGAAAATATTATTTATTTGACACCCGGCAAAATACCTTGAAGATTTTTTCGGATGATTATATTCAAATTCCCCGGTTTTTGCCTGATAACAAACGCGTTGTTTATTTTAAAGAAAATAATTTATACTATAAAGATTTAAATAGTGGAGAAGAAATTGCAATTACTACTGACGGTGAAAAAAATAAAATAATAAACGGAAAAACCGACTGGGTTTACGAAGAGGAATTCTCGTTTGTTAAGGCATATGCCGTCAGTAGAAACGGTAAATACCTGGCTTTTTTGAAATTTGACGAATCGCATGTGCCCGAATATCATTTAACTTATTATAACGGCGATTTATATCCGCGAATTTATACTTATAAATATCCGAAAGCAGGTCAAAAAAATTCGACGGTCGGTTTGTATATTTACAACTTCAGTACCAAGCGCACCCGCCACATCGACTTGGGCGATTATGAGTATATACCTTATATCAAGTCCGGCAGTAAACCGGGAGAATTCATGCTAATGACGATGAATCGCAGGCAAAACCTGTTGAAATTATTCAGTGTGGACGGAGAAACCGGCCGGTCACATTTTATTGCGAAACAGCAAGATGATAAATACGTTGATTTTGAACGTGTTAATGAAATTTTTTGGCTGGATGAAACCCGTTTTTTATGGACAAGCGAAGCCGATGGATTTAATCATATTTATCTTTATCGAAGAAAAGGCGGCAAACCCAAACAAATCACAAAAGGTAAATGGGAAGTGACGGCTTTATACGGCTTTAGTCCCGCGCAAAAACGAATTTATTATCAATCCACCGAAACCGGCAGCATCAACCGGGCGATTTTTTCAGTCGATTTCAAAGGAAAACACAAAAATCGCCTTTCGCCCGCCGAAGGATGGGCCTCGGCCGACTTCTCCAAGGATTTCAAGTATTTCATACTGCAACATTCATCAACCGAAAAACCTCCGTCGTACGTCTTATATAAAACTCCTTCACGTTCCCGGGGGAAGCCGGTAAAAATTAAGGATATTATCAATAACAAACGGCTTTTGGACAAATTAAAAGATTATCGAGTAATTAAGAAAGAATTTATTACATTTTCGTCGGCAGACGACAATTATGCATTGAATGCTTACATCTATAAGCCGGAAAACTTTGATCAAAACGAAAAATATCCCGTATTGATTTACCAATACAACGGGCCGGGAGCCCAAACTGTGAGAAATGCATGGGGAAGGTACGACGATTATTATCATCAAATGTTAGCCCAAAAAGGATATATCGTTTTATCTGTAGATACAAGGGGCACCGGCGGGAGAGGCGCCGAATTCAGAAAATTAACCTATAAAAATTTGGGCAAATTGGAATTGGAAGATTTACGGGCCGTTGCCCGACAATTCAAATCGCTTAATTACACCGGAAAGATAGGCATTTGGGGATGGAGTTACGGCGGATTCATGTCTTCAAATGTGATTATAAAAGCAGGTGATTTATTCGATATGGCTATTGCCGTGGCGCCCGTGACCAATTGGCGTTTTTATGATACGGTTTATACCGAACGGTATATGCAAACACCCGAAGAGAATTCGGACGGTTATGATGAAAATTCTCCCTTGGGCTTTGCCGACCGGTTAAGCAAACCCTTCTTATTGGTTCACGGCACGGCGGATGATAATGTGCATGTGCAAAATACCTACGAACTCGCCCGGAAATTACAAGAAGAAGGTAAGCAATTCGACATGGAAATTTATCCGGACAAAAATCATGGTATTTACGGCGGTCGAACCCGCTACCAATTATATAATAAAATGTATAAATTCATAAAAAATAACTTGAAAAATTAATTATCATGAGTGAAATAAAAACCAAACATCCCAAAGCATTATACACGCTGTTTACAACCGAAATGTGGGAACGGTTTTCCTACTACGGCATGCGTGCATTACTCACCTTGTATTTGACTGCAAAACTCGTTGAAGACGGATTCGGCCTTGAGCGGAAAGATGCCTTGGCTTTATATGCCGTTTTTACGGGATTGGTTTATCTGACGCCTATTTTAGGCGGTTGGATTGCCGATAAATTCTTAGGCAAACGAAAGACCGTCTATATAGGTGGTTTTGTAATGGCGGTAGGCCAATTTATGTTGGCTTTAAGTGCATTCGGTGCCAAGTGGGGATGGGATTTCGATACCCGGATGTTGATATTTAACCTCGGTTTGGGAATTTTGATTATCGGGAATGGATTTTTCAAACCCAATATATCCACTATTGTCGGTGATTTTTATGATGATAACGACCCGAGAAAGGATTCCGCTTTCAATATTTTTTACATGGGTATTAATTTAGGTGCCATTTTGGGACCTTTTATTGCCGGTGCTTTAGGAGAAAAAGTTTTCTGGGGTTGGGGATTTTTCTCGGCGGGTGTAGGTATGTTAATCGGTGTATTATGGTTGCATTTTCACGAATACACATTGGAAGACAAAGGACTCCCTCCCGGTGAAACCGAAAAACGTGTTTTGAACGCCAAAGACTGGATGGAAATTTTTGTATGGGTTATCGGTGTAATAGGAGTTACTATCGGTGTATTTTTCTTATGGCGATCATTGCCGGAAAGTGTGACGTCGCGTATAATCAGTTGGGGATTCGGATTAGGATTTCTCGGTGTGGCTTATGTCATTATTCGCGGATTGGATGAACACACTTGGAGCAAAAAATTTATTCCTTTGGCCGTCTTTGTTTTGGCCGTTTTACTATTAAAAGAATTAAATGTTTTTTCTTCGCTGAATGTTGAGCAAATGAAATATGTAGGTATTGCAGCTGCATTATTATTTTTGATTTTTGTAGTCATGTTAATGCGAAGTCCGCATGAAGGATGGAGTAGGATGGGCGTAATTATTACCTTGGCTGTATTCAATGTGGCTTTTTGGGCCGGATTCGAGCAAGCGGGGGGTACGATGAATCTTTTTGCCAAAGAAAATACCGATCGAAATTTACCGGCTATTTGGGCGCCGGATTTCCTGCAAGGTATTTCCATTAAAATATTGGGCATTATTGCAGGTATTATGTTGATACTTAAGTTAATTCAAATTTATGTGGAAATTTATGTCGATGATGAAGATCGAAAAAATAAAATGAGGCCTATAGGTAAAATAGGATTATACGGCACTTTATTCTTCGGGTTTTTGGCCATTTGGAATTATTTGTCAACCGGTCCCGAAATACCCGCATCATGGTTTCAAAATATTAATCCATTTGCCATATTAATATTTGCACCTATTTTTTCAGTGATGTGGCTTAAACTGGATGCGATGGGATTAAATCCGCGCACACCGATTAAATTTGCTTTGGGCTTATTCTTAGGCGCATTGGCCTTTTTTGTCATGACATTGGCCTACAATAAAGCCCAAACGGGAGTGATGGTATCTCCTTTATGGCTAGTAGCGGTTTATGTGATCCTTACATTGGGAGAATTGATGTTGTCACCCATCGGATTGTCAATGATTACCAAATTGGCCGATGCCAAAATAGTTTCGATAGTTATGGGGTTATGGATGGCCAGTTTTGCGGCGGGTAATTATATTGCCGGTATTCTTGAAGGAGTTTTGGAAGGATTAAGAGACAAAGGTATTGATATTGAATTATACCCGTTTCTTACTTATGTGATGATTGCGGTAGGCATTTTATTATTAATTTTGTCGCCGCTAATGAATAAAGCCATGAAAGGTATTCATTAATAAAAAGAAATTTTCAAAATAAAATCAAAAAATTATGAGTCAGGAGAGAAAGATGGGTCTTTTTGAATTGTTTAAATCATTTCCGAAACCCTATTGGTTTGCAAGTGCTTTCGAATTATTAGAACGATATGCATGGTATGGATTGTTTGCCGTTTTGGGTATCTATCTTACCAATGAATTAGGATTTTCCTCTATTCAGCGGGGCGATATAATGAGTATCGTAACGGCCATTTTATATTTTCTTCCCATATTTACCGGTGCAATAGCCGATAAAATAGGTTACAAACTTACTTTGGCCATTGCCTATGTCATATTAATGACTGGCTATTTCCTTATGGGACAAGTTACTTCCTATTATGCCGTATTTGCCGTATTTCTTTATGTTGCATTAGGAGCGGCTATGTTTAAACCCGTGGCATCGGCCATTGTAACGAAGACTACCAATAAAGAAAATTCATCATTCGGTTTCGGATTGTTTTATATGATGGTTAATATCGGCGGTTTTTTCGGGCCGCTTATAGTAGGATTATTGCGTAATGATTTCGGATGGAGTGTGGTATTTTGGTCTTCTTCCATTGCCATTTTATTGAATTTAATTTTATTGTTTTTCTTTGAAGAACCGGGGCGAGAAAAAATCGAAGAGTCGGCGGCCGAAATGATTAAACGTTCGGTGATGAATATTATCGAAGCATTGCGCGACCTTCGTTTGTCTTTGCTCTTACTTATTATGGTGGGATTTTGGTTAATGTTTAACCAACTTTTTTACACCTTGCCTAATTTTATCGATGATTGGGTTCGTACCCAAGATTTTTACCAATGGCTTCATGGCATTTGGCCTGCATTTGCCAATTATTTCAAAAACGAGCAAGGCGGCATCAACCCCGAGCAAATAGTCAATCTGGATGCATTTTTTATTATGATTTTTCAAATAGCGGTTTCCTATATCATTCTGAAGTGGAAACCTATCAATGCCATGATGACGGGAATTTTTATTACCATATTGGGTATCGGTTTGTCTTTTTATTCCGATAATCCATTTTATACGATTCTGGGAATTTTGATTTTTGCATTGGGCGAAATGACTTCCAACCCCAAATTTTCGGATTATATCGCCCAAATTTCACCCAAAGGTAAAGAGGCGTTGTATATGGGGACCTATTTCTTGCCCATTGCGGCAGCCAATTATTTAACCACTTATATTTCCGGAAATCTTTATCAAAACAAAGCGGATAAATTAACCTTATTATTCAAATATCTGACCGAAAAAGGCGTTAAAATTGTAGATCAAGCGAGCGGAAAATTCGTAACTTACACCACCGAAGGCATTCAACTAATCGATGATAAGGGACAGATTTTAAAAAACTTGAAACCGGGTATTAAACGGGAAGAAATATTTAATCAGGCAGCGGAAAAATTAAGCATGTCGCCCATGGAATTAAAAACATATTTGTGGGATACCTATCATCCCAATCAAATATGGTGGGTGATGGCCGGTGTGGGAGCAGCCACATTTATCGGTTTGCTTATTTATAATTATACCATTGGACGAAGTAAAAAAAATGCATAATAAGCTCTGGCTCATACTTTTAATTATTTTATGGATTTCGGGGAGTTGTGAAACTCCGACAAAGAAAAGAACGGTTGTCAGCGGGAAAATCATCAAACCCGAAGTCCCTGAGGTTGTTTTGCATTCCAGATATTATCCATTTGGCGGCTTGACCACCGTAATGGATTCCTTAGGAGAATTTAAATTCGAATTCGAACTGGAAAAGGACACCGTATTGTTTTTTACTAACGGATGGTGGCTTGAAATGATTTATTTATCACCCGGCGACAGTTTACATATATTTTCCGATTACAGAGACTATAACACATCGGCTCACTTTTCCGGTCGATGTAGTGAGGTTAATAACCTGTGGAAAGAAATGTTCTTAATCAATAAGGCCAAAGATGAGGCCTTGTGTAATATAAAAGGCATGATCAACGGTCGTTATTATGTAGATTACGTAATCAACCGTTATAAGTTTCATAAAATAGATAAGAAAAACGAATATTTAACTATTGCTCCCGATTTGCTAAACAACCCCTTGATTAAAAAAATAACGGATTTTTTAATTTATGTAGATGATTGGAAAACTTATGAAATTTATAATACTTGGTTCCCCGATAAACAAATAGATTATAATCGGGAAATTCCTTTTTCATGGAAAAATAGATATCCCCATACCCCGACTTTACTTGAATACGGGTATAAATATTTTTATACCAAACACTTGGATCAGGATATCAAAAATCCGGAGACCGTAAAACCATTCAATGCACAAGTAAGTGATAGTGTAAACGATTTCGAATTATCCGAAATGATTAAACTGGTCAATTTGACCATATTATTGGAGAGTAAATTTTTTAATCTGAATAATGACGATATTAAACGCCTGGCCGGTTATCGGGATGTATTTTTAAAAGACACTTTGGTAAAAAAGAAATTTGACGATTATATCAATGCCTATTCCCATTCGGTGGAAGGTGGAAAAATAGCCGAAATATTTGCGGTAGATTTATATTGTAATTTAGTTGCATTAAATGAGAAACTTGCCGAGAATAAAAAAAATATATTAGTGATTTTGCCTTCATTGGAAGATTTTTCGAAAAATATTCCGAAATTCAAGGCCTTGGATTCCAAAGGGAATGCCATTCATTATTTGTTTACAAGACCGGTTTCAAAAAGATTTTTGATTAATAAGATTTCCAATAATAATATGGACTTGCATAATGTTTACTTTCTTGATACGCATGAAATGAGATTATATAATTTTTGGCGCCATAAAAAACCGGTTATTTATGTCGTAAATGATAGCTTGACAATAGAAAAGGTAAGTTTATTAAAAAATATTATTCCCAGATAAAATTATTCTTCGGTTTTTAATAATAGGGTGGGTATTTATCCGCTAATTTCGAAAGCTTTTTTCTGATATACCTTCTTAACTGGCCCGAATTGGAAAAATTAAGATAAAATTTTCCAGTCCAAATCGGCCGGTTGGTCTTCGCATCGATAAATTTAATGATAATACTTCCTTCGTATGACTTACGGGAATGATAAATGCCGGGTGCATAGACATCATACCGCTTATGAAAGTCCGGTTCGATAAGGACGAGTAAATCGGGATGATTGACATCGGGTTGAAGATTTTCTTCTTTGATAAACCGGTCGATTTCATAAACTATGATTTTCTTGTATTTTACAGGAAGTTTTTCCGATCCGATGCCGTCTTTAATGTAGGCGAAAGTTTTATATCGACTGAAATCAATATGTTTTTCATAATCAACTTTTACACTTGAACAAGAAGTAAAAAGAAATAAAAAAGATACAATGGAAATGATAAATTTAACTTTCATGTTAATTTTTTTCATGAAAAGTTCAAAAATTATACCAATCTTCGAAATTGCAATTAATTGACGAATTCCCAAGTAATTCCCAATCGTAAAAAATAATCGGCATATGGATAATAAGGTGCACTGTAATAGGAGGGATGCGTGCGTTCCCATAAAGCATTAAAATGAGAAAAGGATGCGTATGCCCTGAATTTCTTTACCTTAAAATCAAAAAACAAATCCATCAAATAAAAATTTCCGTATTTTCTTCTTCGTTGTTGGAAGAAATCATTATACAACGGGTTGAATCCGGACATATAAAAAGAACTGAAATAGCGAACTTGAAGGCCGGATTGCATGCGCATATTATGCTTAAACCACCAATCGGTATAATAAATAAGGACTCGCAAATTCCATGCAGGCAAATCCATGGCTGGATTTTGATTTATTTTTTGCCATTTTACGGCCGGTGCCATGCCGAATTTTTTCCATTTGAAATCATGTTCGTAGCGAAGCGAAAAAATCCGGACGTTGCCATGGAATTGTGCCGGTAGCGAATCTTGGGCAAAATAAACGGGATTTTTAAAAGACCACGTGTCCGCCGTAATTTTTCCGTAAGGAGAGCGATAGGATAATGTAAAATTAAATTTTTCGGTATGACCGAAATTATTATACCAATTATAATCGGCAAAGCGCGATTGCCAAAAACGGTATTTATAAGAAGCCAAGCCCTTTTTATAAGTGAGTTCGGACTGAAATTCGTGTTTGTTGATTTGATAATTAAAGGTATTGGTCACTATGAGTTGATTATATTTCAGGTCATAAGCGAATCGTAATTTCTCATTAAAATTCTTGTGTTTTTTCCGGAAATTAACGATCCAATACAGATAATTTTCATGATGACTTTTCGGAATGACGCGTGATTGAATAACAACTGTGGTATCATATTGAACAAATAACCGGTGATAAGCGAGACCGGTTTGGATACTTAAACTATCCTTGTCGAATCCGGCCGTTATTTCATGACGGTAATTTCGTAATCCCGTGCTATCCGTAGGGCGGGAATAAGGTATGGTATTGCCGAAGATGTAGGTTTCGGTACCGTTAAAATCATAATATGCTTTGGTGTAATTAAAATCATAAGATGCCAATAAATGTTTGTTTTTTAAAGGTCGAAATTCCTGAGTGATTTTAATTTCTCTGCTGTGCCAAATACTTTTGGCTTGTATGCGAACCGGAATTTTGCCGCGGTCCAAATAATTTTCACCTGGATTTTCAAATAAATTTTCATCTACAATACCGCCGTACTCTTCATTTTCCAAGTGGTTTTTCACGATAAAAAATCGAAACAGATAAATTTTCCCGGGATGAAAATATTCCGTATTGATAAACCAATTTTCTTGAGATGTTATACCGTTCTGATAATAGCCCAATGAACTCAATCCCATATAACCTACACCTATATACCAATTGGGTTTGACTCGTATGCCGATTTTCGAATCGAGCATTTGACCTTTTTTGTTTCCCGAAAGATAATACAAGCGAGAGTAGGGGGTCGGGGCATGATAAATTTCAATATTATCCGCACTACGAAAAACAGGTGCTTTGCCGTTGAGTATCAACGTATAATAATAATCTTCATAGAAGGATTTGGCCGATAAAAAATTGAGAGGTTGCCCAATGTTTTGAAAAGGCATAAAATCAAAAATATCTTTTTGAGTAAAATTGTTTTTAATATGATGTTTGATGGAAATTAAGGTATCTATCGATAAGGTATCTTTGGCTTTGTAAGGAAAATAATATTGATAATCGGAAAGCGGATATACTTTTAATTTTTTTCTTTCAGTGGCATTTGCAGTGGAATCCGGTGTTTTTCCACTCAAGATTTTTCCGTGTTCGGATATTCGTCCCTTGCCGCGAGGGAATTTCATATCACGTCCTTCGATTTGTGCCGATATTATTTGAGCGGAGAACAACAGAATGAAAAAAAACGATAAATGCTTATTCATTTTCATGGTTCACAAAAATACGTCATTTAGATTAATATTTGATAAACGTTTTGTTTTACGGCCGTATTTTCCCAACTAAGAAAATTAAATTTGGTTTATATTTTACTGTTTAAAATGCATTATTGAAACGGGAAAAAACGTATTTTTGCAAGAAAATAAACAAAAAATGAAAGGAAACAGAACTTTTACCATGATTAAGCCGGATGCCGTAGCAAAATCTTATACAACGGCCATTTTAAAGCAAATTACCGATGCCGGATTTAAAATCGTAGCCATGAAGATGACTCAAATGTCGCGTCGTGATGCCGAACGCTTTTATGCCGTTCATAAAGAGCGACCGTTTTTTGATGAATTAGTGGAGTTTATGAGTAGCGGCCCTATTGTGGCTGCCGTATTGGAAAAAGAAAATGCAGTAGAAGATTTCAGGACCTTAATCGGATCGACCAATCCGGCTGAGGCCGCCGAAGGTACTATCAGGAAATTATATGCCGAAAGCGTAGGGAAAAATGCCGTTCACGGTTCCGATAGTGATGAAAATGCAGCCATCGAAATTGCCTTTCATTTTGCCGGCAGAGAAATATTTTAACAGATGTTAATTGCAGACGTCATTCGATATTTGGAAGAAATTTTTCCGCGAACCTATGCCGAAAGTTTTGATAACACGGGCTTATTGGTCGGAGATCCCACACAAAAACTATCCGGAATTATAGTCGCGCACGATGTATTGGAAGAAGTGGTGGAAGAAGCATACCGTAAAAAAGCCAATTTAATTATTGCCTTTCATCCCATTATTTTTTCGGGTTTAAAATCTCTCACCGGAAAAACTTATGTGGAAAGAACGGTGATGAAAGCCATTAAATATGGCGTGGCCATATATTCGCCGCATACGGCTCTTGACAAACATCATAAGGGAGTCAGTTATTGGACGGGAAAAATGTTGGAACTCAGCGATATGCGTGTGTTAATTCCTGAAAATCATACGATCTTGCAATTGGTTACATACGTGCCTCACGAACATGTCGAATCGGTTCGTTCCGCTTTGTTTAAAGCGGGAGCGGGTCATATCGGTGAATATGAGGAATGCAGTTATAATGTGGAAGGATACGGTACGTTTAAACCGACCGGAAATGCCGCCCCTTATGTGGGAGAAATAGGAAAGAGACATATCGAGCCCGAAACCAGAATCAGCGTGATTTTTCCCAAGCATCTGAAAGAGCAGGTATTGGAACAAATGTTTTCAGCTCATCCATATGAAGAACCTGCATATGAAATATTTATTTTGGAAAATAAAAATCTGGAAATCGGTTTGGGAACCATAGGCACATTGTCCGGTGAATTTTCGCCCTTGCAATTCTTGAATTTTGTAAAACAAAAATTACATACCGGTTTTTTAAAACATTCTTCTTTGCCGGACAAAAAAATAAAAAAAGTGGCCATACTCGGTGGTAGCGGTGCTTTTGCCATAGAAGCCGCCAAATCGGCGGGGGCGGATGCTTTTATTACAGGTGATTTGAAATATCATGATTTTTTCAAAGCCGAAAACAAAATTCTATTAATAGATGCCGGACATTATGAAACCGAACAATTTGTGACGGAGAATTTGGTCGAAATAATCTCGGAAAAATTTCCTAAATTTGCAGTTGCTAAATCCGAAACAAACACAAATCCGGTTAAATATTTTTAATTATGGCAGCAACAAAGAGTAGATTATCAGTAGAAGAACGTTTACGTTTACTTTATGACCTTCAATTAATTGATAGTAGAATTCATAAATTGGAGAACCTTCGGGGGGAATTGCCTTTGGAAGTTAAATTTTTTGAAGATGAAATAGAAGGTTTACAAACGAGAATTGATAATTATAAGGAAGAAATTCATAATTTGAACCAAGAAATTATCAAATATAAAAACTTAAAAGAAAAGGCAAAGGAAAATATCGAACGTTATACGGAAATGCTAAAAAATGCCCGAAACGACAGGGAATATAAATCGTTGCAGGAAGAAATCGATTATTTTGAAGAAGAAATCAAGGTGAGCGATAAACGCATCAAGGAAGCATTGGTAAAAATTTCTCAGATTGAACAGGAAATTCAAGACATTAATAAGATTTTGGAAGAAAAAGAAGTGCAATTAAAAAACAAAAAAGAAGAATTGGATAAAATTATTGCCGAAACCAAACGTGAAGAAGAAGAATTAAAAAAATTACGTGAAGAATATCGTTCCAAACTACCCGAACGTTTATTGCGTGCATACGACCGGTTGATAAAAAAATTCAAAAACAGATTGGCGGTTGTTTCTTTTGATCGCGATGCCTCGGGTGGATCATATTTTGTTATTCCTCCTCAGATGCAATTGGAAATACGAGATCGCGACCGGATTATCCTAGATGAACATACCGGACGTATTTTGGTCGATCCCGAATTGGCGGCCGAAGAAAAAGAGCGAATGCGCGAAATTTTCAACCAATACGGCGATTTATTGCTGGATTAAATTGGTTCATTTTGATAATAAAAACGTCCGTTCATGTGAGCGGACGTTTTTTTGAAGTATAATTTACTTTATTGATGATTTTAGGTTAATGCTATTTTTTTTATTATCCCCTTTAATTTTTATTAGTTTTGCAGGTACTCCCCCTAAGATTGCATTATCTTTCAAACAATCCTTTACTACACATGCTGAAGCTCCAATAGAAATATTATTAGCCAATACAACGGGAGCAATTAAAGTCGCATTTGCACCAAAATAACAATTGTCACCAATTACAAATTCACCCTTTTTTGTTTTCCTTTTGGCCCCGATAACATTGCCTCCTGTTAAGGTAAGATTCTTACCAATTATAGCTTGACCTGAAATTACTACACCTACAGAAGGATGTAAAATTAATAGTCCTCCTTTTATATCTGCTTTATAGTGAATATCCATATTTGAATAGACTTGTAGTAAATTAAAAATCGGAATCAATGGTACTCTTAGTAAACCGTAAATATTCGGGAATAATAAATAAAGACTTCTTTCTATTCTATATACTAAAACTCCTATAAATGCTCGACTTAACCATATATGAAGAATTCTGATTTTATGCTTTCCTAACATTCGTTTTACGTCCTGAATAAAGAATTTTAATTGTGTCATTTTAAAAAAGTTTAAAGATGAACTGAAAAAAATCGAATAATTAATTCTTTATTATCCTCATATGATTGTTTTTAGTTATTCTATTTTTTTGATATTTATTAATTATTTTAGGGTTATATATATTATTATAAATTCTTCTTGAATTTGTTTTCCAATACTTCAATCACCCGAAGAGCCACTTTGTCTTGAATTCCACGGTCGAGATGAGAGGTGAAACCGACGCAAGAATTATTTATTTCTCCCAACACGTATTTATCATTACCGTTTTCGTCCCAATCGAGCATGAAATCGGCCGTCCAAATAAGCGGGGCATCATAACCGCCCAGACGTTCCATCACTTCGGGTAGTTTGCCCAAAAACCAGTCCACCAATTCTTTCCAATCTTCCGGATCGTCGTAGGTGTATTTGGCACCTGAAAATAGGGTGGCCGAAAAGGCATCTTCGGTGTCGGCTGGTTTTTTATGAACCACAAAAATAGGCGTTTCGCCTACCATTAAAATTCGAATTTCCCCTTCCTTGATGCGTGGCATAAAGCGCATGTCCACCAGCATGCCGTTGTCACCTACAATATATTGCTCGGCAAAATCCATAAACTCACCTAAAGTTTTGTATTCCACATGATTATCTACGGCTTCTGTAAGTTTTAATTTGGTGTCCAATGGCAAAGTATCGCCGGGTTTATAAGGGCGTTCGTCGATTACTTGTACCCGCCAAATACCCTCACCTGTCGAACCGCGATTTTGCTTGAGCACTCGTTCGCCGTATGAAATGCTTTTGGGAAATGTTTTTTTGAATTCTTCCACGGTATAATAGGCGTAAGTATCCTCGGGAACCAAGCCCGTACCTACCAATTTAACCAGGGCATCTTTGGCTCCCAGATTTTGCATCACATCGGGATGCGAAAAACCTTCAATTCCGGCATCAGACAGGCGCCGGAGGGTTTCGAAAAATACTTTTTCGCCCGTAGGAATGGTGCCGGGATTAACCCGCGTAATATAAGCATCATAACGGTCTTTGGCATATTCGTATATATCGTCAGCCCATTCGTCTCGGAATTTGAAAATATCCACATCATAGCCACGGATTTTTAAGGCATTGGCAATGGGAATGGTGTCTTTGCGATGACCGTCGAACCATTTGTCCGATCCGCCTTCCGCTTCGAAAATTAAAATTCGATGTTTCATAATTATTTGTTTTTAAGATTATTAAAATATAACATGGCAAAAAACAATCCCATGCTCAATATCCAGATACCGGGTTTAAAACCATTATGTAAAGTTAAATAAAATGCGGCAAGCAGCGTTACTATTAATAAAAAAATGCTGAGGTAATAACCGGCAAGTATGCTTTTCTTTTTCATCAATACAAATCTACGAATGTATCAGGTGGTTTCAAAAATTTTGAAAATTTTTTTGGCGGTAACTTCGGCTAATTTCTGCGCGCTTTCGTATGTAATGCCCGCAATATGGGGGGTGAGGATGACGTGCGGGTGATTTAGAAGGAATTTTAGTTCTTCCGGCATATTGTCGGTCATGTGCATATCTCCGAAAGAAGGATTTTCAAACTCGATAACATCCAAGCCCGCACCTTTGATTTTTCCGTCCTCCAAGCCCTTTATCAAATCGCTTGTTTTTACTATTTCACCCCGCGAAGTGTTGATTAGCAAAATTGGTTTATGGAATCGATTTATATAATCCCGGTTAATTAAATATTTCGTTTTTTCTGTTAACGGCACGTGTAAACTAAGAATATCCGTTTCACGGAAAATTTCATCCATGCCGGCTTCTTTGGCAAATTGATCTTCAAGTCCAGGTTTAATATCGTAGAAAAGAACATTCATATCGAATCCGGCCAATTTGCGTGCAAATGCCTTTCCCGTATTTCCATAGCCGATAATGGATAGGGTTTTTCCTTCCAATTCATAACCGCGATTGGCATTTCTAAGCCATTTTCCCGTTTTAATTTCCATATGGGATTTGGTGATATTCCTCATCAAATCGATTAATAAGCCCACCGCCATTTCGCCAACTGCATTCCGGTTGCCTTCAGGTGCATTAATGACTCGAATACCCTTTTTTTCGGCATATTCCTTATCGATTCCTTCTGTGCCTGAACCGACACGGGCTATAAACTTCATACGTTTTCCGGCTTCTATTAATTTCTTATCTACGGGAATCCGGCTGCGGAGAATCAGTCCGTCGAAACCGGGAATAAGGCGAAGAATTTCATTATAATCCCCTTCAAGGTTTTCGGTTACATGAATATTTTGTTTTTGAAGCATCTCATCCAATACGGGATGAACCTGATCGATGCGCAATACTTTATATCGGGCTGACATGTTGTTTGAAATAGTCGAAAGTATGTTTTAAACCTTCTTTTAAGGGGACGATATCCGAATAGCCGAGCAATTCCCGGGCTTTGGAAATATCGGCCAATGAATCCCTTACATCACCCGGACGCGGGTCGGTGTGATTCACTTCGATGCGTTTTCCGGAAATTTCTTCCATCATTTCAATCAGATCGAGTAGGGAAGTACGATCTCCCGCGGCTATATTAAATACTTGATTTTTGGCTTTTTCACCGGCAAAGAATGCTTTGATATTGGCTTGTACGGCGTTTTCCACATAAGTAAAGTCGCGGGTTTGAAGGCCGTCCCCGTGAATCATCGGCTTTTGATGGTTTAATACGGCCAGCATAAACAGGGGAATCACCGCCGCATAGGGCCCCTTGGGATTTTGACGGGGACCGAAGATATTAAAATACCGAAGTCCTATGGTATCGGTATCATATAATTGGCCGTACACATCGGCATAGAGTTCATTCACCAATTTTGTAACCGCATAAGGAGATAAGGGCTTGCCAATCCGTTCTTCTTTTTTAGGTAATTCCTTGCTGTCGCCGTATGTCGAACTGGACGCGGCATAGACCATTCTTTTGGTTTTTGGAGATTCTTTTACGGCGGATAAGACATTCAAAAATCCGGTTATATTGACATCGTTGGTAGTCAGCGGATCTTTAATAGAGCGTGGCACGGAACCCAATGCCGCCTGATGCGATACGTAATCGGATTGATTGACTAATTCTTTAACCAATTCAAAATCGCGAATATCTCCTTTTATAAATTCATAATTCGGATGATCTTTAAATAGATTTACGTTATCCATGGATCCCGTCGAAAGGTTATCCAAAACCAATACTTTTCCCGCGCCGTGTTTAAGCAAGTATTCCACAATATGCGACCCGATAAATCCCGCGCCTCCCGTAACTAAAAAGGTATAGGGCTCGAGAGCGGTGGGATGAAAGATTTTTTCATACATAAATTTACAGGCGTTTGGTGATTATATCGCGAGGTAAAAAGGATTTCACGTCGTATATAATTCCGTTTGTTTTTTTCAATCGATTGAATTTCAAATCTTTAAAATCTTGATGGGAAACGGCTAGTACTATGGCATCGTAGGGTCCGCCGTCATAAGGATTGGAGATGAGATCAAAACCATGTTGCTCACGGACTTCCTTCGGATTAGCCCAAGGGTCATATACATCTACATTGATTCCGTAAGTTTTCAATTCCTCTATGACATCCCCTACGCGGGTATTTCTGATATCGGGTGTATTTTCTTTGAAAGTAATTCCCAAGACAAGCACTTTGGAGTTTTTGATAGGTAAGTCGTTTTGAATCATGGTTTTAACCGTTTCGGCAGCCACATATTTTCCCATTCCGTCGTTCATGCGCCGTCCGGCCAAAATTATTTCGGGATGATATCCCGCTTCTTGTGCTTTTTGGGCCAAGTAAAAAGGATCGACTCCTATACAATGTCCGCCTACCAAACCGGGTGTGAACTTAATAAAATTCCATTTGGTAGCCGCGGCATCCAAAACGTCCATGGTATCTATACCCAGCAAATTAAAAATTTTAGCCAATTCATTTACAAATGCGATATTAATATCCCGTTGAGAATTTTCGATTACTTTGGCGGCTTCTGCTACTTTTATGCTGGGTGCTTTATGCGTATAGGCGCCGTCTTTTAATATTTTTTTATATAGGTTATCAACCTTATCGGCAATTTCGGGTGTGGAACCGGAAGTTATTTTATTGATGTTGTAAACACGTCTCTTTTTATCGCCGGGATTGATTCGTTCGGGCGAATAGCCCGCAAAGAAGTCTTTATTGAATTTCAACCCGGATGTTTTTTCCAATACCGGCACACATTCTTCTTCGGTCACGCCGGGATAAACCGTGGATTCGTAAATCACAATATCACCGGGTTTTAAATATTTTCCTACGGTTTTACTCGCATCAATCAATGGAGTGAGAACCGGCCTGTTATATTTATCGGTAGGCGTGGGGACGGTTACAATATAGATATTGGCATTTTTCAAATCATTGGGATTTGAAGTCACATATAGACCCGGTTGGTTATCAGGCGATTTTTTCAATACCTCATTCAATTCTTTATCGCTGACTTCAAGGGTTGAATCGCTGCCTTCTTGTAGTTCCGCTACTCGTTTTTGACTGATGTCAAATCCGATTACGGGAAATTTTTTTGCAAATTCCACGGCTAAAGGCAGCCCTACATATCCAAGTCCGATAATGGCTATATTTTCCTTTTCCATTTGGTTATGAAGTTTTTGATTTTATATTTCAATTTTTTTCTAATATTCTGAGGGCGAACGGCATAAATATTATAACCGTCTTTGGTATAGGCGTATGTATATTTACTTTGATAAACATATTTTTTGACGAGGTCTATTTTATAATCGTTATATACGATACCTACATTTTTAAGAATTTTATTTTTCAAATATTCATTGAGCACATTCAAGTAAGAACGTTTGGTAAAGCCCTCGCGCACTACATAAAGCATCATATCGGCATATTGATTCAATATTAATGTATCGGGCACTAATCCGATTGGCGCGGTGTCAATGAAAATATAATCGTATTTTTCTTTCAAAGTATTAATCAGTTCTTCAATGCGTTCGTCTTCCAGAATTCCGGCGATCTCCTTGGTCACAGTCGAAGCTTTGCTACCGGCCAATATAATATCCAAATTATCGATTCCGGTAGGACGAATGACATCATCTATGGATAAATTTTTGTTTTCGATAAAATCCGTAATTCCGGGTAATGTCCTGTCCAAATTAAAATGCTGATAGGCCTTGGGTTTTCTAATATCAAATTCCAAAAGCAATGTTTTTTGTTTACTTAAAGCATTGATAGCGGCCAAATTGCTGGCTATGAACGTTTTCCCTTCTCCCGAGACCGTGGATGTTATTAAGATAGTTTTGGCTTTATTTTGTTGGGGAGGAAGCATCAAGCGGATATTGGTCCGAAGAATACTGAATGCTTCGCGTAATCTACTACCCACCGATTCTTCTATAACGGGCATAATTTTGTCGGAAGTATAATGGAATATGATGCCTAAAATATTTACCGGCGTGAGTCGTTTGACATCGACTTCATCTTTAATGGTATCGTCATTTAATATTTTAATAAGTAAAAATAGGGTAGGAAGAAAGAGGGCCAACATCAAGCCAATCAAATAGTTAATTTTTCTTTTAGGCGCAATGGGTTTTTGGCCGGTATATTTGGCTTCGTCCAATATTTTTAAGTTCGATTGATTGGATGCTTTAACGATATTGACCTCATTGCGTTTTTGTAAGAGATAACTGTATATTTGGTCCTTGATTTCATATTCGCGCTTCAAATCTATAAATTGCTTTATTTCCGAAGGCAATTTGTTGAGTTTGGCTTCCAATCGATTGATTTTTTGTTGAACGTAAAGTAATTGTTTTTGCAAGTTGTTCAATGCAGATTGGGTGCTTCCCCACAAAACTTGCTTGATATTTTCAATTTCCGTATCTATTTCCCTTAATGCCACCGAACCCGGGGTCATGATTTTTTTCATTTCTTCCCGTTGGATGGACAATTCGGTTAATTTCTTCGTATTTTCGATAATTAACGGATCAGTAATGCCGGCAATAGAAGGAGAGGGAATCCTTGAAAAATTATTATTTTTTAGATAGTCCAACAATGATTTGTAATATAGACGTTGGGTTTCGAGCATGGATTTTTCTTTATCTAATGAAAGCAATTGAACATATAAATTTTCCGACGGGTTGTCCAGGGCAAATTCCTTTTTGTTCTTTTGAAATTCCTGCAAACGAAGCCCGGATTGGCGTAAATCTTTCTTTAAAAGCGTAAGGGTAGAGTCGATAAACCGGATGGTATTGGTAGCAAAACTGTTTTTATCGCGAAGTAATTTTTCTTGTAAGATTCTGACCGATGTATTCAGATAATCTTGAATTTTTAATGGGTTTTTCCCTTTTTTCTTCAAGATAATCATGGAAGTATTGTCCTTGAAATTATCTACATATAATTTGCGATATGAATCGACAAGTGAATGAAAATTTAAAAATTTAAAATAGTAATCTTTTCCCACGTTTAAATGATTCTCGGGGATACGAAGTATTTTACCTTTAAATAACGGGGTATTAATTTCTTCGCCGGTTTTAAATACCTTTGAAAAATTAAGAATCTCAGGATCGTATGATTCTTTTTTGCTGGTTTCAGTGGAATAATTGAAGAATTTGATTTTGTCGATATCCTTTTCCGGCGCATAAGATAATTCGAACTCATTATCGGACAGGAATTTTATTTTAATAGGAATACCTATTGCTTGATATTCGGTTTCTTTGGGCACGACTTCAAAAGGTGCTTTGCCGAAAATATCAATGTCAAAGTATTTTCCTTCGGTAAAATATTTTATATATAATTTTAAATCCCGGAGTACTTTTTCATTGTGTTTCCGGGATTTAAAGGTTGTGATTATTGTATTGACCTTGTCGCTCGGCCCCCCCCAATTAAATACCAAACTCATATTGGTGGTAAAAAAGGGATTTTGTTCGTCTTTTACACTTATTAAAGTATCGAGTTCGTAGATATTTTGTTGGCGTTTATTGTATTCGTATGCCAGCCAAAGAAAGAGGAGGATAAAAAACAAATAAATTTTCCAATATTTTAAAATTTGGAATAAAACCTGCTTAACATTGATAATATCCTCAAAATGTATTTTTTTATCGAATTCTTTTTCCATGAAATTATTTTCTGGTTAATAAATATATTGAAATAATAAAAGAAGTCAGTCCCATTAATGTGGATAGGGTATTGACAAAGGTAGTACCCGTACCGATGGTTTTTTGCGGGAGAGGTTTTACATAGATCAAATCATTGTTTTCCAAGTGAAAAAAAGGTGAATTCAATGCTTCTCTCTTTGTCAGATCGATATGACCGATTTCACGGGCCCCATTCGGTTTTTCTCTAATAATCATAATATCGGTGCGGTTTCCTGTCAATTGAATCTCGCCGCTTTGGGCAATGGCTTCCAATACATTGGGGTTTTCTTTCAAAATATTAATTTGGCCGGGATTATTTACTTCACCCAGTACGGTAACTATGATGCCGGCCGGTTTCACTATGATATGAAAATCTTCTTTATTTCGGAAGTAATTGGTAAGTAATTGATGTTCAATGGCCGATTTGATTTCTCCTGCGGATTTTCCGTTTACATAAATTTTACCTACCAACGGAAGTTCGATATAACCGTTTTTATCCACCGTATAGGACCGGAAATATAAATTTTCTTTAGAAACATTATTGAAATTCTCGTTCGAACCGAACAATTCGTTCATTTTCTTATCGCGGGTGGTTATTTTGACGTATATTAAGTCATTGGGTTTAAATTTGTATTCTACGGATTCCAATTTTTTTATTTTACTGCCGTCATCTTGCAAGTAGATTAATTTTTTTGTCGGCACGCAACTTTGTAAAGAAAAAAGAATTATGTAAAAGTATATCAATTTCTTCATAACATGTTTTGATAAAATTTTCATTCTGCAAATTTAATTAAATTTCCAAATCGGGATACAAAAAATCGTTTTTAGGATAACGTTTTACATGAATTTTTCTTATTTCATTATATAGAATCTTTTTTAATTCATTCAAATTCAACTTTTTGGATGCAGAAATCAGCACATGTTTAACCGGATAATTTTTAATAATATTTTTGATTTTCTTCAATTTTTCATCCGTCAACAGGTCAATTTTATTCAATACCAAAATTACGGGTTTGTCTCGCGCACCGATTTCCGCTAGAGTTTCATTTACGGTTTTAATTTGTTCTTCAAAATCCGGATGCGAAGCATCCACCACATGAAGCAAAATATCCGACTCTCTGATTTCGTCCAGCGTGGATTTGAAAGATTCGATTAATTGAGTAGGTAATTTTCGAATAAATCCGACGGTATCACTTAGCAAAAATGAAATGTTTCCTATTTGAATTTTATCAACCTTGGTGTCGAGCGTGGCAAACAATTTATTCTCGGCGAATACGCCTGCTTTGGCCAAAACATTCATCAATGTGGATTTGCCTACATTGGTATATCCTACTAAGGCCACACGCACCAATTTGCCCCGGTTGGAGCGTTGGGTTTGTTTCTGCCGGTCGATTTTAGCCAATTTTTTCTTTAGGTCCGAGATGCGTTTTTGCACAATTCGCCTGTCGGTTTCAATTTCTCGTTCACCGGGTCCGCGCATGCCGATACCTCCGCGTTGGCGCTCCAAGTGGGTCCACATGCCTTTGAGTCGCGGGAGTAAATATTCGTATTGGGCCAGTTCCACTTGCGTTCTGGCATGAGCGGTCTGGGCACGCATGGCAAATATATCCAAAATCAAAGTGGTTCTATCAAGGATTTTTACACCCAATTCTTTTTCCAATTGAAATTGCTGCGAGGGAGAGAGTTCGTCATCGAAAACAACTGTATCTACTTGATTGTCAACGATAAATCGTTTTATTTCTTCCAGTTTTCCTTTTCCTACGAAAGTTTTTGGATTCGGCCGGTCGAGTCGTTGAATAAAACGGTGTATCACTTTTCCGCCTGCCGTTTCCACCAAAAAAGCCAATTCATCCAAATACTCTTCCACTTGTTTTTTGTTCTGCCCGGTAGTAATCAATCCTACCAAAACGGCTTTTTCCGGTTCTTTATTGAAAAATTTATTCTCTATCAATTCACGTTCACTTTTTCATTTCACAAATATAAACCAATTATGTGCCAAAATGAAAGTTTTTGGCTATATATTAAAATAAAAAATCTTCAATTTTTGTATGCCAAAAACCGAACTTTTTAATAAAATGTAAATTATTAATGTGTTTTGTTGAAAATAAATTATTTTGTTGGATAAAATGAATAAATTTTTTAATTTTGAAACGAATTAGAAATAAAAAATAGTACTATGGTTAAAAATTTAGATATGATAAAAGGGGTGTACGAACGAATTCCCGAACGGGTAAATAAGGCCCGGGAAATTCTTGGACGCCCCATGACCTTGAGTGAAAAAATCCTCTATAGTCATTTATGGCAAGGTATGCCCGACAGGGCTTATGAACGCGCCAAAGATTATGTGAAATTTAAAGTGGATCGTGTGGCCATGCAAGATGCCACCGCTCAAATGGCTTTGCTTCAATTTATGTTGGCCGGAAAAGACAAAGTGGCGTTGCCAACCTCGGTTCATTTGGACCATTTGATTCAGGCCTATATGGGCGCAAGCAAGGATTTGCAAGAAGCATTGAACCGAAATAACGAGGTTTATAATTTTCTCGAATCCGCTTCGCGGAAATACGGTATTGATTTTTGGAAACCCGGTGCCGGAATTATTCACCAAGTGGTTTTGGAAAATTATGCTTTTCCGGGCGGCATGATGATTGGTACCGATTCGCATACGCCCAATGCGGGCGGTTTGGGTATGGTGGCCATTGGAGTAGGAGGAGCCGACGCCGTGGATGCTATGGCAGGCATGCCGTGGGAATTGAAATGGCCCAAATTAATCGGTATTAAATTAACCGGTAAATTAAGCGGATGGTCATCACCGAAAGATGTTATTTTAAAAGTAGCTGGTATTCTTACCGTGAAAGGCGGTACGGGAGCAATAATCGAATATTTCGGGCCCGGCGCACAAAGCATTTCGGCTACCGGCAAAGGAACGATTTGTAATATGGGTGCCGAAGTAGGTGCGACCACTTCTAATTTTGCTTATGATGAAGCCATGGCGCGGTATCTGAAAGCCACGGGCAGGGAAGAAGTAGCCGCCTTGGCCGATGAAATCAAAGAATATCTTCAAGCGGATCCTGAAGTGTACGAAAACCCGGAAAAATATTATGATCAAGTAATAGAAATCAATTTGGACGAACTGGAACCGCACCTGAACGGGCCTTTTACACCCGATCGCGATACACCCGTTTCAAAAATGAAAGAAGAAGCAAGGAAAAACGATTGGCCGTTGGAAGTGGAATGGGGACTTATCGGTTCATGTACCAACTCTTCCTATGAGGATTTGTCCCGCGCTGCCTCTGTAGCCCGGCAAGCCCTCGAAAAAGGGATTAAACCCAAAGCCAAAATCGGTATCAATCCCGGGTCCGAGCAAGTACGTTATACGGCGGAACGCGATGGCATCTTGGAAGTTTTCGAAAAACTGGGCGCCACTATTTTTACCAACGCATGCGGACCATGTATCGGACAATGGCGCCGCGACGATGTGGCCGACCAACACCGCAATACCATTGTGCATTCCTTTAACCGCAACTTTGTTAAACGTAATGACGGCAACCCCAATACACATGCTTTTGTGGCTTCGCCTGAAATTACGTTGGCTCTGGCCATTGCCGGCAAATTGGATTTTGACCCGCGCGCCGATGTCTTGACCAATGAAAACGGCGAAGAAATTAAATTCGAAGATCCTTCGGGATGGGAATTGCCGCCCCGCGGATTCGAAACGGATGATCCCGGTTTAATTACGCCGCCCGAGGACGGAAGTGACGTGGAAATTATCATTGACCCTAATAGCGAACGCTTGCAATTGCTTACGCCTTTTCCTGCATGGAACGGTGATAACATTTACGGCGCACCCTTACTCATTAAGGTTAAAGGAAAATGTACGACCGACCATATTTCACCGGCCGGTCCTTGGCTGAAATACCGCGGTCACTTGGATAATATTTCCAATAACTTACTTTCCGGTGCAGTTAATGCATTTACGGGAAAAACGGGTGAAACCAAAAATCCTTTAACGGGAAAATACGAGCCGGTCAGTAAAGTGGCGCGTGATTTAAAAGAAGCCAAGAAACAAAGTGTAATCGTAGGAGATCACAATTACGGAGAAGGGTCGTCGCGTGAACACGCCGCGATGGAACCGCGACATTTGGGCGTTATTGCGGTTATTGTCAAATCGTTTGCCAGAATTCACGAAACCAATTTGAAAAAGCAAGGTATGTTGGCTTTAACCTTCGATAACGAAAGCGATTATGATAAAATTCAAGAAGACGATGTATTTAATTTTGTGGACTTGAATGAATTCGCTCCCGGAAAACCTTTGACCGTCGAAATCGAACATCAAGACAAATCGGTGGATGTGATTAAAGTAAATCATACCTATAATGCCGAACAAATCGAATGGTTTAAAGCCGGTAGCGCCTTAAATTATTTAAGAAATTCATTGAATAAATAGCGTCGTAATTCGGCGCAATTTTTATCGACCTTCGGGAAATAATCATCTCGAAGGTCTTTTTTTATTAATTTTACCTTGCATGATGGATTTCTCTCGTATCACCGCATATTTGAAATATTTACGCCGTGCCCGAACGGAATACGGGGTGCATTCGCCTTTTGTTTTTAATCTGCTTAAGAATTGTATATACGATAAAAAATTCTATCCGCAATATGATATAATCAAACAATACCGGAAAGAACTTTTGTCTGATAAAAGAATTTTGAACATAAAAGACTTAGGTGCTGATTCCAAGCATTTTACGTCCAATGATAGGAAAATAAAAGATATGGCCGAAAGGGCGGGAAGTTCATGGAAAGAGATGAAATTATGGTTCCGGTTGGCCGCATATTTTAAACCGGCGCATATATTGGAACTGGGTACGCATTTGGGATTGTCCACCTTGGCTTGGCGATTGGGGTCGGAGGGAGAAATCACTACCGTAGAAGGTTCGGAGGATTTACAACTCGTCGCCAGGGAAAAACTTCAAAAATATACCACAAAGAAAATTAATTTTGTGCGAAGCGATTTCGATGAATTTTTTGAACAGAACCGGGATAAATGGGATTTGGTTTTTGTGGATGGAAATCATACCTATGAGGCCACAATTCGTTATTTTGATATCTTAAAATCTCGCACCTATAATCATTCGTTGATTGTTTTTCATGACATCCATTGGTCGAAGGGTATGGAAAGGGCCTGGGCGAAAATCATAGCCGATCCGGATGTGCATGTCAGTATCGATTTATTTTGTTGCGGATTGGTATTTTTCCGGAAAGAACAATTTAAAGAACATTTTGTTATTCGTTTTTAGTTAAAATAACATACTTATTATCAATAAATTAAGCATGTGAACTGAAATTTTAATTGAAGAGTGATTATTAATCTTTATGCTTAATCAGCATGAGTCCGTCTCGAATGGGAAGCAAGTAATTTTCCAAGCCGGAATCTTCATTTACCAATTTATTAAAGCGGTCTATGGCTTGTGCTTGCCCGTCACCGGGATTCAATACTTTTCCGCTCCAAAGCACATTATCCGTTATCCATAATCCGCCCGGATTAAGCAAGGGTTTAATGAGCCGGTAATATTTCGGATAATTTTCTTTGTCTGCATCAAGAAATACAAAATCATATTTCAGGGAAGTGTGACGAAGAAATTGTTCCGCATTTTCAAGATGAAGTTTAATTTTATTTTTCCACGGAGATTGCTTGAAAAATTCCGATGCCATTGCGGCGGTGGTTTCATCGGCTTCGATGGTATCCAAAACGGCATGGTCAGGTAATGCCGAAGCCATGGCGATAGTGGCGTAGCCCGTAAAAGTACCTATTTCCAGAATGCGGTCCGGACGAAGAAGTTTGACAAGAAAATGTAAAAAACCGGCTTGAATTTTTCCGCTTAACATTTGCGGAAAGGTTGTTCGAAGATAAGTTTGGCGTTCAATTTCATCCAATATTTCCAGTAGGGGAGACGAATGTTTTTCGATATAGATTTCCCAATCCAAAGGTAATTTTATCATAAGTTCGGTTTTTTTACGAAAGGAATAATTTCATTTTCATCCAAAGCATAACGTTTGATTTCTTCGGGAGAAAATAAATCTTTAACGCGTATGGCTTCCGTATGAAACCCGGCGGATTGCAAACGTTTGAAGTAATCCATTCCGTAGATTCTCACATGATCGTATTGTCCGAAAATTTTTGTTCGTTCATCCGGGTCGGTAATGGCGGGGTCTTCAAACGTTTGCGGACGCGAAGCGTCCAACGGAATTTGAAAAATTCCGTATCCGCCGGGTTTCATTACGCGGTACAGTTCCGACATGGCTTTACGGTCGTTTTCAATATGTTCCAATACATGATTACATAAAATAACATCAAACGAATCATCTTCAAAAGGTAAAGCGGTGATATCGGCTTTCACATCGGCAATCGGCGAATATAAATCGACCGTGATATAATTCTTTCCGAATAATTTTTTGAATCTTTTGAAAAATGCTTGCTCGGGAGCAATATGTAAGATTTTCCTGTCCGCTTGCGTAAAAAAATCCGTATGACGTTGCAAAAACAACCAAAGTGCTCGATGTCTTTCCAAACTAATCGTACCGGGCGACAGGGCACCGGGTCTTAATTGCTTGTAGCCGTAAGGTAAAAATTTCCGGTAGGAGCGGCCATTAATCGGGTCGATTGTTCCTTTTCCACGAAAAAATAAGTCGGCAATAGGCCTGAGATATAAACTGGTTTTAATTAATAATGGCCGTGGAATTTTATTGAGCAGGAATTTAAACATCGCCGTTAATATTCTTCTAAAATCAATTTTTCTTTCCGGAAGGCGTCTTCTTCGTCGCTTTCCATGCCCAAGGCATCGAAAATATAATAAAAAGTAGAAAGAATTTCGGGCTTCCCGTCTATCAATGCCACATCATGTTCAAAATGGGCGGAAGGTAAACCGTCGGCGGTTTTAATAGTCCAACCGTCATTATAATGAATAATTTTATGGGTACCCATATTGATCATGGGTTCGATGGCAAGTACTAATCCGTTCTTCAGTTTTTTACCTTTGCCTGGCAGTCCGTAATTAGGCACTTGCGGGTCTTCGTGCATCACACTTCCCAAGCCGTGTCCGACTAATTCTCTTACCACTCCGTAACCGTATTGTTCCACATGCGATTGAATGGCATGTCCGATATGACCGATTCGATTTCCACGGCGCATTTGCGCAATTCCTTTATATAGCGATTCCCGCGTGACATCTAATAATTTTTTTACTTCGGGCGAAACTTCACCCACTTGGAATGTAAAGGCCTGATCGCCGTAAAAACCATTCATTTTTACTCCGCAATCTATTGACACGATATCACCTTCTTCAAAAGGTTTGTCGGTGGGGATGCCATGTACTACCTGCTCATTCGGACTGATACACAACGTGTTAGGAAAACCGTAAAGTCCCAAAAATCCCGGTATGCCGCCATGGTCGCGGATATATTCTTCGGCCAATTTATCGAGATACAGGCCTGTTACACCCGGCTTGATTTCTTTGGCAAGCATGCCTAAGGTTTTGGATACCAATAAGGCGCTTTGGCGGATTTTCTCTATTTGTGCTTTGGTTTTATATTTAATCATTCTTGCAATTCATGTTTGTAATTCCCTTCCAGAATTTTTAATAAATCTTTTTCCAATGTTTCCATGGGATATTCGATAATGCGCCCAAGTTCCTTTCCGTTTCGTTTGATAATAAAAGTAGGAACCCGGATAATATTTTTTTCTTTTGCCAATGGGTTATCTTTATAATTCCGTTCGAATGCATGTATTCTAAGATGTTTTTTTCCAAACCCCACAGCATCCAAAATTTTCATAAAAGCGGGAACATGAGCCCGACTATCGGGACACCAAGTGCCCATATAAACTTCTACGGACATATCGTTTAATTTATTTTTTAAAGCATTAATAACCTGATTATCAAGTTGATATGATTGGTAATTTTCTTTATACCAATTTCCCAATTTTTCATGCTGTAAAACCTCCGGTGTAATTTCGCCAACGGCTATGGGTTTGCCTTTATAGGTTTGAAATTCCCAGGATTTTTTCAAACTTTGACAGGAAGCCAAGGTGAGGAGTGAAAGTAAAATAATGATATGTTTTTTCATGGCGAATAAATATTGATTATATGCAAAAATACGATTTTTAACAAAGCGGATTATTAATGGCTGCGTTGTCTAAGTGCTTCATATAATATGACCGCCGCGGAAACGGATACATTCAGACTATCGGCCGTACCGTTCATCGGAATATAAATATTTTTATCGGCAATTTCTCGCATTTTTTCCGATAGACCTTCATGTTCCGCACCTACTGCGATGGCTACGGTGCCCAAATAATTTTCATTCCAATAAATATTGCTGTTTTGCAAGGTGGCGGCAAATAATTTCATTCGGGCTTGTTGTTTGAATCGGATAAAACGGTCCAAATTCGTTATGCTTATTCGTTGCGTAAAAACGGTACCCAAACTCGACCGGATTACATTGGGATTATATAAATCGGTTTGCGGATCGATAAAAATCACACAATCCGTACCGACGGCATCCGTGGTACGCAAAAGTGCGCCTATGTTGCCGGGTTTTTGAATACGTTCGGCTACCAGAATCAATCCGTCGGGCGATTGACAATCCGAAAGTTCCGTAAATTCTTTTTGGCGCCCCAATAGCATCATGCCTTCCGTACCGCCTCGATAGGCCAAATGTTCATATACTTTTTTATCAACTTCAATAATTTTTGAAGGAGAAATGTGATTGAGCATTTGCCGGTCATTTAAAATAGAAGGACAAATAATTATTTTCTCCGGTTCGAAATCTGCTTCCAAAGCGCGCTTGATTTCGGTAATTCCTTCGGCTACAAACTTTTTTTCTTTCTTGCGAAATGAAGATTTGTGTTTTAATTTGGTGAGGTATTTTACCAATGGATTTTGTAGTGAACTTATCATATTATTTGATCATGCTTATTAAAATTCCCACGGCAATCAGGAAAAATAACATGCTTAAAATATAATAAAAATTCTTGGCAATAAAGGCGATTTTGCCGATAATTTTTTTGGCATAAATTGCATAAATACTCAATAAAGTAAATGCACCCAATACGGCTCCGGCGATGTATATACTCACATAAGGTTCTTCAAAGCGAATAATTCCGGCATATTTTAACATGGAACTGTAAATAAAATAAAAAGGGATGGCCATGGGATTTATGGTGGAGATGAATAATCCGTAAATAAAAGGATTGCGTATATTAAAACGGGTTACGGCGCTTTTTTTAATTCCTTTTTTGGCTTGCATATAACTAGTATAGGCCATAATTAATAAAATCAATACGGCCGCACGTCGCAACCAGTCCAAAATGTGGGGATTTGACAAAATATAATCGGCTCCCAATATGGCAATATGGGCTTGAACGATATCCGGTATCATGACGCCCGCCGCATACCAAATACCCGCTTTTTTGCCTTTTTCTACGGATACTTTCAATCCCGTTAGCGAGATAATGCCGGGAGGTGCGATTCCGATAAAGGTGATTATAAAACCAGCCAAAAAATGTCGGATGATTTCCCACATAAATTCTTATAAACTAAATGCTAATCCGGTGTGTGTCTAAATTCTTTTGAGTTGTTGTTTCAACATTTGGATATTTTCTCTTAACAAACCTTTTTTGTCCAGTTTTTTGGCTTCGTTAAGTAAATTCAGGGCTTCGCGTTTCCGACGTTTTGCCGCCAGAACGCCAGCCAAAGATAATTTGGCTAATGCTTCTTCTTGTTTTAAAATTAATCCCGTTTTAAGGGCTTTTCGCAAATATTTTTCCGCTTGATTGATATTTTTTCCGCTGTGAATCAAGCCGAGCATCATGTAATAACTTGCTTGTTGAGGTTTTATAAGGGCTTGTGAAGGATTATTTATTTTACGTAACCACTTTTCGGCGCCTTCCATATCTTGTTTTCGCATTCGCAAATAGGCCATCAAGATATATTCGTTTCGAATGTAGAAGAATAAGACGATAATAGCCAAAATCAATAAAAAAATGCCGTTCCCGATATTTTTTTCTACAAATTGCCATACGGACAAACCCAATAAAAGGGCCATTATCAACAGTTTAAAATATTTGTGTTGAAACATTCTCAATAATTTTTTGCAAAGTTAGTCTTTTTCCCTGAAATTTCTTTATCCTCTTAAATAAAGAAACAAAGGATTAATTAAGGGAAGGTCTTAAATCTTTTCTAAAAATGAATATGACGATGAATAAGTAATATAAATTTACGAGAAAATATGCTTTCATGACACCCGCCAGTCCCATTGATTTTATTAAAACCGTACTTAAAACATAAAATAGAATCCAATAACTGATTTCGGCAAAAAGATATTGATTTACAAGGGCTTGCGACCAAAATTTATAAGCCAATAATAAAGCGATCAAACGGATAAAATCGGCTGAAAGTTGCCACCCGTATAAATTATTCATGGGAAGATATTCATCCGAAAAAATAATTAAAGTGACATAATGACGGAAAAGGTAAATAAGTATCATTCCGGCTAGGATAAAAGGATAAAATTTAACGAGCATTTCTTTGGCATGTTTTTTCCATTCTTGTCGCGAAGGATTTTTTGAAATGGCGGGAAAATAATACATATTGAACACCGGAGCGATAAACATGAAATAAAACATGGAAACTTTACGGATTGCATCCCAATAACCGGCAAAGCGTTGTCCTTCGGATGCAAAATGATTAATAATTATATTACGAATGGCAATGGTGGAAAGCGGTATGATAAATGCCGTGACGCCTGCCATGATGACGAAGGGGAGCAAGCGTTTAAGATATTGTTGGTTTTGTGAGCCCTGCTTTCCGTTGGTTAGCGGAATGAGAAATATCTTTTTAAAATCTTTTCCGATAAAAGCCAAAATAATAACAAATGCTATAACCGGCGTCATGATGACAGTCAACAACGCACCGGTCATGTCTAATTGCCAAATCAATGTAACCATTAATATCATGGAAAAAAAATGCAGCAAAGTAATAATGACGGTTACCTTTTTATATTGTTGAAATCCATGTAAAATAGCAAGTAAAATCACTTGAAGCGCATAAATGGGAATTAAAAAAGCCGTAATGTAAATGAGTAATACATAATTGCGACCGGAAAAAAGGATGTTATTGATTTTCGGGGCAAAAACGACAATTACCATCATGAGTACTACCGATGCGATGAAAATCATACGATATGTAGCACGAAGAAATAATGCCAAGCGCTTTAATCTGTTTTTGTATTGTGAACTATAGCGAATCACGCCTTCATGAATTCCCATGGTGGCAATCCCCTGAACGGCTTGTACGAAATTCCGCATTTGTTCCGTTAAAGCCGTACCGACCGGCCCTAAATAAATCACAATGGCTTTGTTGCTGATATAAGAAAAAAGGACTTTAAATATAACCGAAACGGCATTGTAAAAACTCACCTTGATAATGGTGGCTCCCGTAAAATTTTTCCATATTTTATTGTAATCAAAACGCATTGAGGATTCTAGTTAAATAATGAAGTTCTTCAAAACTTAAATACGGATCCATAGGCAAACTAAGAATTATACGGCTGATTTGTTCGGAAACGGGAAAATTTTCCGGAATAATTCCTGCGAGTGCCTTTTGTTTATGTGGTGGAACGGGGTAGTGAATTAATGTTTCTATTCCGTTGTCTTTTAGATATTTGCGCAGTTCGTCTCTATGATTGCTTGAAATTACGTATTGATGAAAAACATGAGATTCATCCGAAGAAAAAACGGGTTTCTTTATACCGGGGTGGTTAATATTTTTGTGATAATATGCTGCAATTTTTTTCCTTTTTTCATTAAGGGAATCAAGGTCTTTCAGTTTAATTGTCAAGAAGGAGGCCTGCAAACTGTCCATTCGTGAATTAATTCCGGGATAACGGCTGTTATACTTTTCGATTTGACCGTAGTTGCGTAATATTTTAACGGTTTCGATCAATTGTTCATCATGACTTGTTACCGCACCGCCCTCACCCAAGCCGCCTAAATTTTTTGTCGGATAAAAACTCCATGCCGTGGCATCGGTAAGCCCGCCTATTTTTTGCCCATGAAACATGGCTCCGTGTGCTTGGGCCGCATCGTCAATCACAAGTAAATCATGTGCAGAGGCCAATTTTTGGATTTCTTCCAAGTTTACCGCCCTGCCGTATAAATGGACGGGCAAAATGGCTTTGGTGCGGGAAGTAATTTTAGGTTCGATATCCTTTGCCGATAAAAGAAATTCGTCCGAAGGGTCGGTTAAAACCGGCCTAAGTCCCGCTTTGATTACAGGTAAAATGCTGGCAATGAATGTATGAGCGGGTATAATTACTTCATCCCCCGGATTTAATTTGCCTAATAATTTATATGCTTCGAAAATGAGATAAATTGCATCAAATCCCGATCCCGTAGTGGCCGCATGACCGGATGCCGTATAATCGGCCCATTGATTTTCAAAATTTTCAACCGCATCGCCCAAAATAAATGCCTTTTCATTGACCAAAACGGCCAATGCTGGTTGAAATTCCTGTAGATATTTACGATTCAGTCGATTGAGGTCTAAAAATTTAATCATGACTTCTTATTCCATATTCTTAACGTCGAAATACCAAAATAATTGCTCGACCGGTTCCGCTCCGAAGGAATATTTCCAATAAGCCAAAGGTTCATAAATCTTACCTTGTTGTTCGGAGGTGCCCAAACTTATAAAGTCGTAGCGGTGATAGTGATTTTGGAGCAATTCCCAAATCAATTTATCGATTACCCGGCGGTTAACGCCTTCGGGATAGGTGGATATATATTGAAAATGAAAGACATTCCTATAAATATATACCACTGCTCCTGCCAGCATGTCATTATTCCGATAACCGCCGAAAAGTTTGATATTTTCGGGAAAATTCGAGCGGAGCAATAATATTTCATCCAACGAGTGAACGGGCGCCGTCTGATGGCGTCGTTTTAAATTTTCTTGCAAGATATTCCAAAAAATCGGCCAATCGTCGCTTTCGCGGACCACCACATCGGGCGCTTTGGCCAAATTTTGTTTTCGGTCTGTATTGAGTAATTTATCCAAGGGTTTACGGGTATCAATTACCGAAAACCATGCTTTTTTGTTGATTTGCCCTGTTTCGGTAAATGCCAAACGATTACGATGCGAAAGATATCGCGTTAAAAAAACGGGGATTTCTTTCAGGTAAAAATCATCAATACCGGTTTGTTTGAGATAAAAAAGCACATGTTTCCATATTTCTACCAAAAGTTGAGGCGGAAAATTTTTTGAATTAATCCAATCTCCGAATGTTAAACCGTTGTGACTGAACAATTTGTTGTCGATTCGATGGGCGGGTATCAGTCCGATTAATTTGCCGTTATCATAGAGCATCAGCGAATAATCATCGAACCTGTCGGCATGATAATCCATATAATCTCGATGGTGTATAAAAGTGCCGTTATAGGAATTTTCCACAAAGGTATTCCAGGTGGTTTTATCGGCGGCGGTGTAATTTTTTATGTGAATTTTTATACCCATGCTTTCACTTCTTTTACCGGAAAAGATAAGATGCCGGTTTTGGTTTTCAAAAATATTCGATCGTTCCGAATGGCTTTTATTTCACCGGCGATTTTCGTATCTCCTGAAATGATACCTTTTTTCTTTCCCGCTTGATTCCAAAAATACACATAAGTTTCGAAAATAGTTTCCGGAGGTAATTTTGAAATGCCAATATATTGATTTACAATCCTTTCAATCCATGTGGCGGGATTATTTTTCTTGCCGGTTATTTCAAGCAAGGAAACGGCATGCAAGGACCGGTCGAATTTCGTTTGATTGATATTAACTCCCATTCCTATGACGGCATGTTCGATTTTATTTTTATGAATAGCCGTATCGATGAGAATTCCGGCCAATTTTCTTCCTTGAACTAAAATATCATTGGGATATTTAATAACCGGACGAATATCGGCATAATGGACAAGGGCGGAAATAATGGCCACGGCTGCTTGTTGATAAAGCAATTCAAGGCGATTGACATGCATACCGGGATAGGTAACAAAGGAAAATAGAGCATTTTGATTTTTTTCAGCCAGCCATTTCCGGTTCATTCTTCCTTTCCCCGCTGTTTGAAAACCGGCCGAAATGACAGAAAATTCGGGGATTTTACCTATTTTTTTTAAAATATTTTTCAATTCGTCCTGGGTGGAAGAAATGGTATCAAATTTGCATATATGAAAGTTCGAAAATGTGAAAAATGGAATGATTTTCGATAGATGATGCATTTGAAAATTTAATGTAAATTTGTAAGTGTAAAGATATAAAATATAAAATTGAGAATTTGCCTGTGAAAAACAATCTAATCGAAGAAATTATCACCGGAATCGAGGATAAGAAAGGAAACGAAACCAAGTTAATTAACCTTAAAAAATTTGATAACGTTATTGCCGACTATTTTATTATTACCGATGCGACTTCCAATACGCAAGTAAGAGCCATTTCCGACAATGTCCGCAGGAGATTGAAGGAGAAACATAATGTGAGTCCATACGGGGTGGAAGGCGAAGAGAATGCCGAATGGATTCTTTTGGATTACGGTGATATTATCATCCATATTTTCCAACGACCCGCCAGGGAATATTACGATATCGAAGGACTTTGGGCCGACGCGGATATTACGGAAATTTAAAAGAAGAACTTATGAGTGAAAATAAAAACAATAAACAAAAAAACGATAAAAAGCCGATTCCTGCCGGTAACGGGAGATTCGGTATCTATCTTTTTTATGCTTTAATGATATTCGGACTTTCGATGCTTTTCTTTAATCAAGGTGCCACTTCGGACAAAGAAATTACTATCGATCGCTTTTTCGATTTGTTGAATAAAGGAAAGGTCAAGGAAGTGGTTATATTGAATAAGCAACGGGCCGAAGTGTATTTGACCGATGAAGCATTGAAAGAACCGCCTTTTGACAAATTAAAGCAACCGGGTTTATTTTCGGTGAACGAACCGCAGTATGTATTTGAAATTGGCGATTTGCAATTATTTCAAAAAAAATTGGAAGAAGCCAAACAAAATAACATTGATTTTACTTATCGTTTCAAAACCCAATCGGATGTATTTTTCAACATATTGATCAATTTGCTTCCTTGGATTTTGCTAATCGGTTTATGGTTTTATTTAATGAAACGCATGTCGGCGGGTGCCGGTGGGGGCGGCGGAATGAAAATTTTTAATATCGGAAAATCAAAAGCGGAACTTTACGATAAAGACAAAAAACCTAATGTGTCTTTTAAGGATGTGGCCGGATTGGAAGAGGCCAAACAAGAAGTGAAGGAAATTGTGGACTTTTTGAAAAATCCGGAAAAATATACCCGGCTCGGCGGTAAAATACCCAAAGGCGTATTGCTGGTGGGCCCTCCGGGAACAGGGAAAACTTTATTAGCCAAGGCGGTTGCCGGTGAAGCCAATGTGCCTTTCTTCTCCATGTCCGGTTCCGATTTTGTGGAAATGTTTGTAGGAGTGGGAGCATCTAGGGTCCGTGATCTTTTCAAAAAAGCCAAAGAAAAAGCACCGTCCATCATTTTTATCGATGAAATCGATGCCATCGGACGGGCCCGGAGCAAACAAAATATTACCGGAGCCAACGACGAAAGGGAAAATACACTGAATCAATTGCTGACCGAAATGGATGGGTTTGCGAGTGATGATAATGTCATTGTAATCGGCGCTACCAACCGGGTGGATGTTTTGGACAAGGCCTTATTGCGTGCAGGCCGATTCGACAGACAAATTTTTGTGGATTTGCCCGATTTGAACGAACGTAAAGAAATTTTCAAGGTCCACATGAAACCACTTAAATTGGCCGACAATGTGGATGTGGACTTTTTGGCCAGACAAACTCCCGGATTTTCGGGTGCCGACATAGCCAACGTATGTAACGAAGCGGCCCTTATCGCCGCACGAAAAGATAAGGATAAAGTCGATAAGCAAGACTTTATGGACGCAATCGACCGGATTATAGGCGGTTTGGAGAAGAAAAACAAGGTGATTAAACCGCGTGAAAAGAAACGGGTGGCACATCACGAAGCGGGCCATGCTTTGGCAAGTTGGTTTTTGGAACATGCATCGCCATTGGTCAAAGTAACTATTGTGCCGCGCGGGCAATCCTTGGGTGCAGCATGGTATTTACCGGAAGAACGGGTATTGGTCGAACCGGAGCAAATGTTGGATGAAATGGCTGCTTTATTGGCGGGACGTGCAGCCGAAGAAATTATTTTCGGCAATGTATCCACGGGTGCATTAAACGATTTGGAAAGAGTCACCAAACAAGCCCGCGCAATGGTAACCATCTACGGGCTGAATGATAAAATTGGTAATATCACCTATTATGATTCTTCCGGTCAAGAATGGCAATTCACCAAACCGTATAGCGAAAAGACCGCCGAATTAATCGATTCGGAAATAAAAAAATTGGTGGCCGGTCAATATGAAAGAGTCAAAAAATTACTATTGGAACACAAAGACGAATTAATAAAACTGGCCAAACGCTTGTTGGAGAAAGAGGTATTGTTCAAAGAAGACTTGATAGATATTCTTGGCCCGCGACCATTTAAAAACGAACATGAAAATTTGAAAAATAATTCGAAGGATTCGAACAAATCCGATGAAAAGCCGGATAAAAACGAAACGGAAAATCAAGCACCGAAAACGCCGAAAGACAAGAATCATCCCGGCAAATCCAATGATTCCGGAACCAATAAGCCGGACGATAAATCCGGTACGAAATAAACATCTATGGGATTTTTAGATAAATTATTCAATTCGGCCAAACGTAAGGACCGCGAACCGCCGGAGGAACAATTGAAACAATTGCATCCGCTGGAAAAATTTGTGCTTAATTTTTCCGAAAATAATGGTAAACTTCTTCTTGCCAGAAGCGAAGAACAGATTCGGAAATATCTTTCTTATATTCTTAAAGAAGAAAACAAACCTAGGTATTGGACTTATGACAAAGAAATACGTAAACAATTCTTAAAGGATCTTCCCGTCTCAAAAGAACTAAAACCCGAAAAAACATCTATTTTACTTGCGTATGCGCATTATTTAATCGAAAGTGACGGCGGAATCATGTTTACGGCCTACGAAATAGGAGAATTTCGCTTAATCGATTTGCCCGATACATTTGTTTTTTTGGCCACTCCCGAACAACTCATTGAGACCAAAGAAAAAGGAATGGAACTAATTAACCGGCGTTTTCATAAATCCTTGCCTTCACCTATCCGAACGATTAAAAATTTCGGGAAAGATGAAGATTCCTTTTCTAAAAATGTTTATTTAATCCTCTATGTATGAATGATTTAATAATCAGAAGTCTAAGCGGGATTTTTTATGTGGGTTTAATTATTTTGTCATTGATTTCATCGGATGCTTGGTTATGGGGATTCATTTTATTTAGCATATTTTATTTTATTCAAACCGATGAATTAATACGTTTGCTTCGGCTTGATAAAATATCTTTTTTTTTAATGTCGGTTCTGTTTTGGCTTGGTATTTCAACCGGAATTATTTATTCGGTTTTTACGCGTAGTTTTCAGTTACAATGGAGTATCGAACTTGTATATTTTATTGCCTTTGTCTGGATTTTATTCATCATATTTATGATTTTTAGTATTATCAGAACCAATTTGTCGGCTATTTTCGCTTTGTTTTACCTAGCCATTCCGTTTTCCCTTACATTAGTTATCCTAATGATAGAACCTTTATTGATCCTGTTTTTATTTTTTATTATTTGGATTTACGACACTTTCGCTTATCTTACGGGAAGATTTTTCGGTAAACATAAGTTGGCGCCGGCAATTTCTCCGAAAAAGACATGGGAAGGCGTAGCAGGTGGAATGCTTGCCGTAATAATTTCGGTCTATCTGATTTGGAAATATCATTTATTGACCGATTATTTTTATTTTTTAAAAGACGCGGAATTTAGCGGGTTGATTCCCATGTTGATTCTAATTATTATCTTGGCCACTGCGGGAGATTTATTCGAATCATTTCTAAAGCGCAGAGCAGGGGTCAAGGATTCCGGAAATATTATGCCGGGTCATGGAGGATTATTAGACAGGTTGGATAGTTACATGTTTGCGATTACGGGATTTTTCTTTTATTTGATTTTTGTTTTTAAATTGTTTTGATGAAACTCTCCAAGTTACATAAAGAAGGGTATAGGATTGTTTTCTGGTCATTTATTATGGTACTGATAATCAATATGTTAGTTGATATTTATGTGCCTTATAAATGGTTACAATATCTCATCTTATTTTCCAGCGTCATTTTATTTTTGCTTATAGTCTATTTCTTTAGATACCCGTCACGTAAGGCCGAAGTTTTACCTACCGAAGTTTTGGCACCGGTTGACGGCAGGGTGGTGGTAATAGAAGAAGTATTCGAACCCGAATTTTTCAAGGACAAACGATTGCAGATTTCTATTTTCATGTCGCCTTTCAACGTACATTCTACTCGTTATCCGGTGGATGGAAAGATTATTTACAGTCGTTATTACAAGGGAAAACATATTGTGGCCTACCATCCTAAGAGTTCGGAATTAAACGAACGAACGACAGTGGTTATAGACAACCCGTTAATCGGACCGGTGATGTATCGCCAAATTGCAGGCATCATTGCCCGCCGGATAGTAAATTATGCTAAAGTTGGTATGTGGGTAAAAAAGGGCGAAGATGCCGGATTTATAAAATTCGGTTCCCGCGTGGATGTGTTTCTACCTTTAAATACCGACGTATATGTAGTGATCGGTGACAGAACCCGTGGAGGTGAGACGGTTATTGCCAATGTGTTGATAGACAAATAATCATAATCTTTTCCGCTTTCCGTCTTTTATTTCCCGGTAATCAAAGCAGTAAATTTTTCAACAAATTAAGATTTGATTTGTCTTAAAGCCCCTCAATCAATATGATACTGATGGTTTTTTTATCTCCTTTTTTCAATATCAAAGGATTATTTGTGTACGATCCGACAAAATTAGCATCGGTTCCATAATCATGATATTTGGCTAGAATAAAATAATGCCCGGGAGGAAGATTTTTGAAATGTACCTTACCTTGCGAATCGGTAAATTTTTGGATAAGCATGCGTTCCTCATCATATTTCAGACTTACAGCGATGCCACTCATCGTAACGAAATTTCCGCTTCCGCGTTCGACCTTGGTTTCCACGCTTAATTCCGCAAGTTGCGGTTCAATTTCTTTCTTTTTACAACCGCTTATAAAGGGAAAGGTTATAACAAGAATAATTGCAATTAATTTTTTCATGGCTTTACGTATTTTATTATTTAAATAATATTAAAAAAAAATAAAATAAAAATAATATGCAATTGTCAGTTTTTTTTAATTTTTTCGTTTTGTTAAATTTTAAAGAATACAAATTTTCTTAAGCACGCTTTAAAAGGGAAAAAGAATTCATACACTTTTGCGAGTATAAAAGTTCTTAAAGAAGTATTATTAATTTAAATTTAAGAAAACATCCGGATTCGAATTGATTGATATCAGATATAAATTTAAAATTTATAACGAAATTGCATTGCACATTTAAAGTTATGTTCATCTATGAAAACATCATCTTTTATATATAGACATATAGGACCCCGTACCGAAGAAATAGAGCAAATGTTGAAGGAACTCGGGGTGTCGTCTATTGAAGAATTGATAGCGCAAACCGTTCCCGAAAATATTCGTTTGAAAAAAGAATTACAACTTCCCGCTCCTATGGACGAAGCTGCATGGCTGGAATATATCCGGTCGTTGGGACAAAAAAACAATCGATTTAAGTCCTTTATCGGCTATGGATTTTACGAGAGCCATATGCCGGCGGTTATTATGAAAAATATTTTTGAAAATCCGGCTTGGTACACGGCCTACACGCCCTACCAAGCGGAAATTTCACAAGGCCGTTTGGAAGCGCTTTTAAATTACCAAACCATGCTCACCGAATTGACCGGTTTGGATTTGGCCAATGCATCTTTATTGGATGATGCCACCGCTGCCGCCGAAGCCATGTTGATGCTATTTAATTTGCGTTCGCGTAAGCAAAAAAAGAGCGGTATAAATAAATTTTTTATAGATAAAAATATTTTTCCGCATATTTCGGCTGTCATAAAAACCCGTGCTTATTTTAAAGATATAGAATTAATCGAAGGAGATGTATTTGAATTTGAGCCGGACGAAAATTATTTCGGCGTGATGTGGCAGAATCCCGGTAGAAGCGGGGCCCTGTATGAAGATGCCGCGTTGTATAAACGGTTTTCGGAATCGGGTTTAAAAACGGCTGTCATCTCCGATTTAATGGCTTTAACTTTAATAGAACCTCCCGGCCACAAAGGCGCCGATGTAGTAGTGGGTTCCACTCAACGTTTCGGATTGCCCCTGTATTACGGCGGGCCGCATACGGGCTTTTTTGTCACCAAACAGGAATATAAACGCCACGTTCCCGGACGAATCATCGGCGTAAGTGTGGATAGAAACGGCAACCGTGCCCTGCGGATGGCGCTTCAAACACGCGAACAACATATCAAACGCGAAAACGCCACTTCCAATATATGTACTTCGCAAGTGCTAATGGCCATTCTAAACGGAATGTATGCCGTTTACCACGGTCCGGAAGGACTGCGGGAAATAGCGAAAAATATTCATCGAAATGCGGTTAATTTGGAAAATTCGTTGCAACAAGCCGGATTTAAACAATTAAATGAAAAATATTTCGATACTTTAAGAATCCAAGTAGCGGATAAGAAAAGATTAAGAGACATTGCCGAAGCGCAAGGAATTAATTTTAATTATTTTGAAGAAGACGATACGGTATTAATCGCCATGGACGAGATGACTACAGATACCGATTTGTCGGCGATATTGGATGTGTTCTCCCGTTATAGCGGAAAAGAAATAGCACTTGTCAAAACGAAGGATACCAAATTGACTTCACGCCGGGAGGATAATTATATGGCTTTCGAAGTTTTTCATCGATACCGTTCGGAAACGGAATTGATGCGGTATATCAAACGGCTTGAAAATAAAGATTTTTCTTTGGTACACGGCATGATTCCATTGGGTTCCTGTACCATGAAATTGAATGCCGCCGCCGAATTGCCTCCCTTGTCCGATCCTTCCTGGACGGACATTCACCCCTTCGTGCCTGTTGAACAAGCTGCCGGCTATGGAGAAATGTTTGAGAATTTGGGGCGGATGTTGTGCGAAATCACCGGCTTGGATGCCGTGAGTTTTCAACCCAATTCGGGTGCGGCGGGCGAATATGCCGGCTTGGTGACCATTAAATCCTATTTTGAACGGCAAGGCCAAAATCATCGCGATGTGGCACTTATTCCCGCTTCGGCCCATGGAACCAATCCCGCTTCGGCCGTTATGGCGGGCATGAAAGTGGTAGTGGTCAAAACCACCGAAAGCGGCAATATCGATGTGGAGGACTTGCAGGCCAAAGCCGAAGAATATGCCGAACGATTGGCAGTGTTTATAGTAACCTATCCGTCCACCCACGGCGTTTTTGAAAAAGAAATCAAACGCATGACGGACATTATTCATCGCCATGGCGGACTGGTTTATATGGACGGCGCCAATATGAACGCCCAAATGGGACTCACTTCACCGGGAGAAATCGGTGCCGATGTATGCCATCTGAATCTTCATAAAACATTTGCCGTGCCTCACGGCGGAGGCGGGCCGGGTGCCGGACCGATTTTGGTAAAGGATTTTCTTAAAGAATTCTTGCCCTCGCATGCTTTGATCGAGACGGGTGGAAAATACGGCCGGCAGGTGGCATCCGCACCATTCGGGTCGGCTGCAGTACCTTTAATATCTTACGGCTATATTTTGATGTCGGGTGCCGAAGGACTCAAAATGTCGGCCGAAACGGCCATTTTGAATGCCAATTATTTGGAAACCAAGTTGGATCCGTATTTTCCTACCCTTTATAAAGGCGAAAAGGGCAGGGTAGCCCATGAATTTATTGCCGATGTGAGGCCCTTTAAAGAGAAAGGAATTCAAGTATTGGATATCGCCAAACGTTTGATGGATTACGGTTTTCATGCACCGACCGTTTCCTTCCCGGTTCCGGGTACTTTAATGATTGAACCCACCGAAAGCGAAAGCAAAGCCGAATTGGACCGGTTTATCGAATCGATGATAAGTATCTATCACGAAATAGAAGAAATGGAAAGTGAAGATAATCCGCTGGTCAATGCACCTCATACATTGGAAATGCTTACGGCCGATATGTGGTTTCATACATATACCCGTAAGAAAGCCGCATATCCGTTGGATTGGATAAAAACCCGCAAATTTTGGCCCGCAGTAGCCCGGATAGACGATGCCTACGGTGACAGGCATTTACATTGTACTTGTGCGCCATTGGAAGCATATATCGATGAAGAACAAAAAAAATAAGCATTTATATTTCATTGCCATTGTGGCTCCCGGATCGCTGCAAGATGAACTGACGGCGTTGAAACATACGGCAAAGAAACGCTTTCATGCCGGGCATGCATTAAACTCTCCCGCACATCTTACTTTGATTCCGCCTTTTTTTGCCACCGAAGAAGAAATGAAGGATTTAATTAAAGAAATGTCGGCGGTTTTAAAACGGTTCAAACCGTTTCCGCTCGAATTAAACGGATTCGGAAGATTCGGTAACCGGGTGATTTATGTGGCGGTAAATGAAAATGATAATTTGGTTCGCTTGCAAGAAGAATTATTTCGCATTTTTAAACAAAAATTTCCCCGTTACACCAAACCCAATCGCTTTCATCCGCATTTTACCGTGGCCTTTAGGGATTTGGACAAAAATATTTTTCCACAAGCATGGAAATATTTTTCCGCTATCGATTTTAACGGCAAGTTCGATGTAGATAATATTAATGTTCTACGACATCAAGATAAAAAATGGCATATTGTAGATCATATTGAATTGACCGATCGGAAAAAATCTTTAAACTCAAATTCCGAATAAATGATTTATTCCATAAGGACATTTAATCAAATACGGGCAAAAACGATTAGGTATTAATTCAAAAACCATATAAATTCACCTGCTACTGTGAATTCAAAACGCAATGCGGCGGAATAAAAATTCAAAAATCCGATTTTTGAATTAAGTCCGGAATCAAGCGTATAATTTTCCAAAGAATAATTTTCGTTCATAGGCAAAATTTGATTTTCAATATCACAACGAAAGCATTAAACACTTTATTGTATAGATACAAGAATTATTTTTTCAACAAATCGGGACGAATTTTTTTGGTTCTTTGAATCGATTGTTCTTCCCGCCATTTTTCTATGGCGGCATGATTACCCGAAAGCAGAATGTCGGGTACTTTAATTCCTTTAAATTCAGCCGGACGGGTATACACGGGGGGTGAAAGGAGTCCGTTTTGAAAACTATCGCTTAATGCGGAAGTTTCGTCATTTAATACCCCCGGAATGAGCCGGACCACTGCGTCGGTAAGCACGGCAGCGGGGAGTTCGCCACCGGACAAAACATAATCTCCGATAGAAATTTCGCGGGTTACATGTAATTGGCGAATTCTTTCGTCGATTCCTTTATAATGGCCGGCAATAATGATGATATTTTTTTTTAGACTTAATTCATTAACCGTATTTTGGTTCAATACTTCGGCATCCGGGGTCATAAATATAATTTCATCGTAATGGCGTTCATTTTTTAATTTTTCAATCCATTGATGCAGCGGTTCCGGGCGCAAAACCATACCGGCACCGCCACCGTACATATAATCGTCAACTTGCTTGTATTTACCGATGCCGAAATCATGCAAATCGTGTAAATAGATTTCAACAAGCCCTTTTTTTCGGGCTCGAGCGATTATAGAATGATCAAACACGCTTTCCAGCAAAGCCGGAACCACTGACAAGATATCTATCCGCATCGATTCGTAATTAATATTTTCAAATTTACCAAAATCATCGTTTCGGAAAAAATTTTTCTTTACATTTGTGGCAAATAAAATTAAAGAAAATGAATTTTCCTTCCGATTTAAAATACTCCAAAGATCACGAATGGATCAAGGTGCTGGACGACCAAACCGCATTAGTGGGAATTACGGATTATGCACAAAGTGAATTGGGTGATATTGTGTATGTTGAAGTGGAAACCGTAGGAGAAACACTTGATAAAGACGAAGTTTTCGGAACCGTTGAAGCCGTTAAAACCGTATCGGATTTATTTATGCCAGTTTCGGGCGAAATTTTGGAATTTAACGAATTGTTGGAAGACGAACCCGAAAAAATAAACAGCGATCCTTATGGTGACGGTTGGATCATCAAAATAAAAATAGTCGATCCGTCACAATTAGATGAATTAATGGATGCAGATACATATAAGGAATATATTGCGAAATAAATACCGCATTGCGGCCGTTTTATTCACATTCTTAGTATTAATAACCGGCATAATGCCTATTAAAAAGGATATTATGCCTCCGGGGCAATCGGATAAATTTATTCATTTTTTTCTTTATTTGATATTATTTCAACTTTGGTATTTGGCCGGTATTAAAAATGTCTTTCGCCTATCATTATATTTATTTTTCTTTAGTTTTTTTATTGAAATTTTACAAGAATTATTACCGGTAAACAGAAGCTTTAGTTTACTGGATATGATTGCCAATTTGGCAGGGATTTATACGGGATATATCATAAGCCGTATAAATAAACATATTTAAAATGCCATTACATCCTGAAGGCATTACAAGAAAAAATGCTTTTTGTGGCTTTAAGTCGATACAATAATATACAAGTGGGTTAATGCTTTATTGTCGATTTGTATAAAGACCATGTATTTTGCAGAAGCATGGCCACCGTCATGGGCCCTACGCCGCCCGGAACGGGCGTGATGGCTTTGGCAATGGATTTCACATCTTCAAAATCCACGTCACCGCATAATTTTCCGGTTTCATCACGGTTTATTCCCACATCGATTACTACTGTATTTTCGGCAATATGCATGCGATTCCATACTTTTGGACGACCGACGGCGCTTATAAAAATATCCGCTTGCCGGATATACTTTTCGGGTTGCGGCGTCCGGCTATGAATGAGAGTTACCGTTGCGTTGCCAAACGGAAATTTTGAAGCCAGCATGACGGCCAAGGGTTTACCTACAATTTGACTACGTCCCGCAATGACTACATGTTTAGATGCCGGGTCGATGTCATAATATTTCAATATTTCAATAATACCTGCAGGAGTAGCGGGAAAAACCACCGGGTTTTCATTCATAATGCGGCCTAAATTGAGTGGATGAAAACCGTCGGCATCTTTTTTCGGATCAATAAGTTCTATTATGCGATTGGTATCGATATGGGCGGGAAGCGGCAGTTGAACAATATAACCGTGAATGGAAGGATCGGCGTTATACCGTTTGATTACATCAATTAATTCATCTTCGCTATGTTCGACGTGTACATGAAAGGTAGCAAAGCCCGCTGCAGCCGCTTTTTTAAGTTTACTTTTGATATACACTTTTCCGGCCGGATCGTTCCCGGCCGTAATAATTCCCAAACCCGGAACGGGGTAGTGATTATCGGTATATTGTTTTACCTCTTCCGCCAGTTGCCGGAGAATATGATTGGCAAGGTTTTTTCCGTCGAGTATATGTGTCATTTTATTAACTTAAACCGGGAAATCCGCGACCGCCTCCAAACATACGCATCATGTTTTTCATGCCGCCGCCTTTTTGCATCATACGCATCATGTTGCGCATTTGACCGAATTGTTTCAATAGTTGATTGACTTCTTGAATAGAAGTGCCCGACCCGCGTGCGATTCGCTTTTTCCGGGATGAATTGATAATTTTAGGATTGCGCCGTTCTTCGGGAGTCATCGAATATATAATGGCTTCAATGCTTTTGAACGATTCGTTATCGATATCGGCATCTTTTACCATTTTGCCCATGCCGGGAATCATCCCCATCAAATCCTTGATGTTACCCATTTTTTTGATTTGCTGGATTTGCTTGAGGAAATCGTCAAAACCGAATTCGTTTTTGGCCAGTTTTTTTCGAAGTTTTGCGGCTTCCTGCGCGTCGAATTGTTCTTGGGCTTTTTCTACAAAACTAACTATATCACCCATGCCCAGAATCCTGTCGGCCATCCGGTCGGGGTGGAATACATCGAGATCTTCGATTTTTTCGCCGGTACCGATAAATTTAATGGGTTTATTGACTACGGCTTTAATGGACAAAGCCGCCCCGCCGCGTGCATCACCGTCGAGTTTGGTAAGCACCACACCGTCAAAATCCAGCCGGTCATTAAATACTTTGGCGGTATTGACCGCATCCTGACCGGTCATACTATCAACTACAAAAAGGGTTTCATGCGGATGAACCGCTTGATGAATATTTTCAATCTCATTCATCATTTCTTCGTCCACTGCCAATCGTCCGGCCGTATCGATAATTACAGTATCAAATCCATGTTGTTTGGCATATTCGATGGCGTTTTTTGCAATTTCAACGGGATTTTTATTACCTTCTTCGGTATAAACTTCCGCGCCCACTTTTTCGCCCATTATTTTTAATTGTTCGATGGCCGCAGGGCGATAGACGTCACCGGCTACAAGTAAGGGCTTCTTATGTTTTTTCTTTTTAAGCCAATGCGCCAGTTTGGCCGTGAAGGTGGTCTTACCCGAACCTTGCAAACCGGAAATAAGTATAACGGTGGGCTTGCCCGACAAATTCAGTCCGGCTGCTTGTCCTCCCATCAATTCGGCCAATTCGTCATGCACAATTTTGACCAGCAATTGGCCGGGTTTCAATGCGGTTAATACATCTTGTCCGAGGGCTTTTTCTTTTACGCGATTGGTAAAATCTTTGGCTATTTTATAATTGACGTCGGCATCGAGCAATGCGCGGCGTACTTCTTTTAATGTTTCGGCTACGTTTACTTCCGTAATTTTTCCGTGTCCTTTTAATACATGTAGCGCTTTATCTAATTTATCGGTCAGATTTTCAAACATGCGAATGAATTTTTATTTGCATGCAAATTTAAGCAAAAAACACGCCATTTACCACTTGATGGGTTCGATTCCTTTACTTATCAAAAAGTCGTTGGTTTTTGAAAAATGCCGGTTGCCGAACCAATATCCTTTATTGGCACTCAAAGGCGATGGATGTCCGGAAGTCAGGATCAAATGCTTGGAACTGTCGATGATGGGAATTTTCTTTTTGGCATCGCCGCCCCATAACAAAAAGACCACATTTTCTTTGAATTCGGAAATTTTACGAATAGCAGCCGTTGTAAATTGCTCCCAACCCTTACCGGCATGCGAACGTGGTTGATAGGCACGTACCGTAAGCACAACGTTGAGCAAGAATACGCCTTGTTCGGCCCAACGGGTCAAATTGCCTGATTGCGGAAAGGGAATACCCAAATCGTCTTTTAATTCGCGAAAGATATTATTTAAAGAAGCGGGAAACGGTTTGACATGGTCTTGAACCGAAAAACAAAGTCCGTGTGCATGGCCGGGAGTCGGGTAGGGGTCTTGACCGAGAATCACTACTTTTACTTGGTCGAAAGGAGTGGTGTCGAATGCATTGAATATTTCGCTCCCCTTCGGTAAACATTGATATTGTTTGTATTCTTTTTTTACAAAATCGGTTAATCGTTCGAAGTAAGGTTTTTCAAATTCTTCTTTTAAAATCTCCTTCCAAGAATTTTCTATTTTGACATCCATAATTCGAATTTACCTTTACAAAGATAAGTTTTTCTCCCGATGAATTGTGTATCTTTGCTTAAAATTTACATTCGATTATGTCGAAAGTTGTTTTAATTTCGGGTGCATCTCGCGGTATGGGAAAGATTACCGGTGAATTGCTATTAAAACAAGGTTACAAAGTTTACGGTACCACGCGTACCCCCGAGGCCTATCCCGGTCATCCTTTTCCCCTGATTGCCATGGACCTGGAAAAAGAAGAAAGTATTTGGAATGCAGTAGATGAATTGATAAAAAGAGAGAATAAAATCGATATTTTGATAAACAATGCAGGAAGGGGAATGATGAATCCGATGGAAGAGACACCCGTCGAAGAAATCAAAAGATTATTTCAAACCAACGTATTCGGCATGATCGAATTAACCAATCGCGTATTGCATCAAATGCGTGCCGAAGGTTTGATAATTAATATCAGCAGCGTGGCCGGTTTTCTAGGACTTCCGTACCGCGGTGCTTATTCGGCATCCAAGGCGGCGGTAATGATTTTTAGCGAAGCATATCGTTATGAATTGAAAAAGCATGGCATCCGGGTAGTTGATATATGTCCGGGCGATTTTAAAACCGGTATTGCCGCCAATCGTATTGTAGTGGAACCGGATAAAAATTCACCGCATTATGAAGATTTTTTCCGTATTTATGCCGATGCTGATAAAGGAGTAAACAAAGGGCTGCCACCGGAAGTTGTAGCAAAACAAGTCTTAAAAATTATTGAGAAAAAGAATCCTGCACCCCGGTATATTATTGCTCCTTTCGAGCAAAAAATTTTGCATATTGTAAAAGCCCTTTTGCCCGAAAAAATTTTTGAGAAACTTATTTTAAAATACCATAAATTATGAAGTTTTTTATTGATACCGCAAATCTGGAAGAAATTAAAGAGGCCCATTCTTTGGGCATTTTGGACGGCGTGACTACCAATCCGTCACTTATGGCCAAAGCAGGCATAAAAGGAAGGGAAAATATTTTGAAGCATTATAAAAAAATTGCGGATATAGTTCCCGGAGATGTGAGTGCCGAAGTTATTTCAACCGATTTTGACGGCATGATCAAAGAAGCCATGGAACTGGCGGAAATTGCTCCCAATATAGTGATAAAAATTCCTATGATTAAAGAAGGGTTGAAGGCCATCAAATATTTATCGGATCAGGGAATTAAAACGAATTGCACCCTTGTTTTTTCGAGCGGTCAGGCCTTATTGGCCGCTAAGGCGGGGGCAACGTATGTATCTCCCTTTATCGGGCGATTGGATGATATTTCGTCCGAGGGCATGCAATTAATTGCCGATATCCGCTTGATATATGATAATTATGCCTACGAAACCAAAATTCTTGCGGCAAGTATCCGTCATCCGATGCATATTATCGAAAGTGCGCGGATTGGTGCCGATGTGGTGACAACTCCTCTCAAACCCTTGCTGTCATTGCTCAATCACCCGTTAACGGATAAAGGACTGGCCAAGTTCTTGGAAGATTATCGCAAATCGCAGGAATAAACGGGAATTCGGAGAAGTTTTACCAGTATTTCTCACGCGAAATAATTTGCATGGGAACGTGGGCTAATTAGGGTCTTTAATGCTTAACCTTAACTATTTCGTGGTATTAGTCATAAGTGTATTGTCGTTAGTTTGTCATTTCGGTGGCGGTTGGTTCGACAAGCTCACCAACCGTTATAATTTATGTTCAAGCTCACCAACCGTTATAATTTATATTCACGCTCACCAACCGAAAGCCATATCCGGTTCTATAAACGCCGGCTGGTGAGCCCGCCGACCACCGGCGTTAGTGGTGTAATGCAATTCAAGCCATTTGGTTCGACCCTTCGATTTCCTCAGGGTATTCACGCTCACCAACCGCTAAAAGTGATGTCAGTTTCTATAAAGTATCAGTCGGTTGGTTCGACGAGCTCACCAACCGATATAAGCCATATCCGGTTCTATAAACGCCGGCTGGTGAGCCCGCCGAACCACCGGCGTTAGTGGTGTAATGCAATTCAAGCCCTCATTCCCCAAAAGGGGCTTTTAGATAAGGAGTGGACCTTCGATTATTCTAATATACTCAAGAACTGCGGTTGGTTCGACGAGCTCACCAACCGCTAAAAGTGATGTCAGTTTCTATAAAGTATCAGTCGGTTGGTTCGACGAGCTCACCAACCGCTAAAAGCCATGTTCGGTTCTATAAACGCCGGCTGGTGAGCCCGCCGAACCACCGGCGTTAGTGGTATAATGCAATTTAAACCCTCATTCCCCAAAAGGGTCCTCCTTTACACAAGGAATGGGCCTTCGATTATTCTAATATACTCAAGAACTGCGGTTGGTTCGACAAGCTCACCAACCGTTAGAAGTAATTTTTGTTTATATGAAGTATCAGTCGGTTGGTTCGACCCTTCGATTTCCTCAGGGTATTCACGCTCACCAACCGCTAAAAGTGATGTCAGTTTCTATAAAGTATCAGTCGGTTGGTTCGGCGAGCTCACCAACCGTTAGAAGTAATTTTTGTTTCTATAAAGTATCAGTCGGTTGGTTCGACGAGCTCACCAACCACTAAAAGCCATGTTCACGCTCACCAACCGCTAAAAGCCATATCCGGTTCTATAAACGCCGGCTGGTGAGCCCGCCGAACCACCGGCGTTAATGATGTGATGCAATCCAAATCACCCGTTAACCAAAAAAACAATTACCCGTCTCAAGTGAGGCGGGTAGTTGTTTTCATGGCTTTAATAAAAAAGATTCTTAACGCTTTATGAATCTGAGGGCTGCTGCTTTCGGCTTAACTGATCGAAAAGAACAAATTCATCGTTGTAACAATCATTTTTACAATACAAATATACCCTCGGTTATATACATATATATCATCTTATATGGTGATTTTCATCACCCTTAAGGGTGATTTTTACTATCATTTTCGGATTTTTTCGCCCGGATGCCGAAAATTCGTTTGAAAAAGTTGAAAAAAGAAGTTTTATCTTTGAAAAAGTAATTTAAAGATACAAAACATTTTCGATTCATGAAAAAATTGTTATATCTCATCGCCGGTTTTATTGTTTTACTTCTCCTTTATTTCCTGTTTTTTCGTTCTTCGACAAGCCGCTCACCTTTATCCGTTGTGCCGGAAGATGCCGTGTATATACTTGAAACGGAGAATTTTACCGAAACATGGGAAGAAGTATCCGCAACCAATATATGGCAATTCTTAATCCGAACGCCGGGTTTCGAATCTTGGCAAGAGACCGACAGTTTATTAAAAAAATATTTTATTCAAAACCAAATAACCTCGAGTTTGTTTAAAAATCGCCCGGTAGCCATGTCGGCCCATTTGACGGCGCCGGATGATTATGATTTTATTTACGTTATAGATCTAAAATCGCTTCGGGAAGTTAAAGAATTAACAAAATGGATGGGAAGTGCTGATAATCAGCAATTTAAGTTCGTGAAAAATAAATATAAGGAGCAAATCTTTTATAAAATTAAAACAGATGAAGATGATTTGTACCTGACATATATTGATAATTTGATGATTTTTTCCTATTCATTTCCGCTTATCAAAAAAGTATTGGACGAAAGAGAAAAAAAACATTGGATCAATAGACACGATTATAAATTTATTGAAGAAAAATTACCCGGTGGACTTGTTCGTATATGGTTCAATTATAAACAGATACATCGTTTTGCGCAAATTTATTTTGAAGGTGCCGGCCAGAGCATGAAATTCATTTCAGAGCAATTATCGCTCACCGGGCTTGATACGGATCATCGTTCGAATATTATCGATGCGCGCGGAATTACATTGACGGATTCGATTCCTTCGTATTTTAATGCCATGTTGGATGTGAAACCCGGCGCAATTTCGGCATATGAAATTGCATCCAAGAGAACGGCTTTGTATATGTCACTCGGCTTTAAGAATTTTAATATGTTTCATCAAAGTTTGTTGGAATATTATGCCCAAACCGATAAATCCAAAAGAGACGACTATCGCCGGTCCTTGAAAAAAATCGAACGGTATTTTAAAATCGATTTACAAGAAGATTTTTTCGATTGGATAGGAAAGGAAATCGCATTGGTCAAATTGCGGGTATATCATGACAAAAGAAAACCGGAAGAAGTGCTATTGTTAATTCATGCCACAGACCCGGATGATGCACGAAAAGGCATTAATAAAATTTCGGAACAAATAAGAAAAAAATCCCCTTTTAAATTCAAGACATACAAATATAAAAACTTTGAAATCAGATATTTACATCAAAAATCTTTTTTTAAAACCGTCTTGGGTGCCATGTTTAAAGACATTACCAAACCTTATTATACTTTTATTGACGAATATGTGGTGTTTTCTAATTCCGAACAAAGTTTAAAGGATTTTATAGACGATTATGTGATGGGCAATACCTTGTCGCATGACGAATATTTTATGAATTTTGCTTCACGCTGGAATGAAAAGGCACATTTTCATCTTTACTTGAACATGCCCAAATTTTATCCGGTGATGCAACAGATGCTAACCGACGAAGGATTGAAGAGTTTGAAGGAAAAGGAAGATTTTTTACTCAGTTTTCACCGCATTGTTTTTCAGTTAACCGGCCGGTCCGATTATTTCGATACGCGCGTATTGATTGACCATAATCCCGAAGCGCGAAAGCAAGAAGAAGCCGAGCGATTGGCTTATCAAATCGATGAAACGGTGCATCATAAATATTATGAGGATTTACAATTCAAATTTTTCTTTCCCGATACGGTGGAGGTTCCGGAAGGAAAATATATCGAGCATTATTCCGATGGAAAAATCAAAGTGGAAGGAAAAATACGGCATCACAAACCGGTGGGTTTTTGGCGCACTTTTTATCCGTCCGGAAACTTGGAAAGTGTAGTCTTTTATGAAGACGGCGAAATAAACGGTGATGCTTTCTTCTATTATGATTCCAAGCCGGCCGTAAAGAAAGCGGAAATGAAATTCGAAAAAGATCAATTGACCGGCGTTTATAGGGAATATTATAGGAACGGAGCCCTAAAGGCCGAGTTACGCTATAAAAAGGGTTTATTGCACGGCGAAGCCAAATATTTTTATCCAACCGGACAGTTAAAAGCAGCAGGGAAATTTAAAAAAGGTGAGAAAAAAGGTAAATGGCTTTATTATGATAAACAGGGACAGGTGATTAAAAAAGAAAAATATTCCGGTTGGTTTTAAGCATGGATAAGTTAGGTCATGTATATCAATTTCACAAATGAAATTTGAAAATTATAAGAATTTCCAATAGAGGTAAAATATACTGAAAGCTATCAAAATAATCAAACTTAAAAGGGCATAAACCTTTAACCATCCAAGTGGCTTATGTGAAGGAGGAATTTCTTTTCCGGTGATTACCAAATAATTCAATAATGCAATGACCGGTGCCAATACAAAACTTAGCGTAGTGGCGAAATCCACCATTTGCTTCATATTCCGGCTAAAGAAAAGTAAAATAATCATGGTACCTAGCAGGAGTATTAGCATCCAGAAAAGCGTAAGATATTTTTCTTTTTTCCACCCGGGAAATAAAATTCGTGTGGTTTTGCTCATTACTCTGGTATAGGCGTCATAACAAGTAAGGGTCGTGGAAAACATGGTAGTAAAAGCAGCCAATGCGATGATCCAGAATGCCCATGCGCCTACCGAAACGGTAAATAATTCAATAAGTTGTCCTGCAAATGCCACACTTCCGCTATGAAAACCCTTTCCACTTCCGTGCATAATCAATGCCCCCAGCGTAAGAAATCCGATGGCGGTAATAATAGTAGCCAAGTAACCGGTATGAAAATCGGTGAGCATGGCACGTAAATCCGTATGACTGTGAAAAGATTTATTTTTGGCTTCGGTCCATAAAGATTGCCATACCGACACATCCAATGGTGCCGGCATCCATCCGACAAAAGCAATCAGAAAAGCAAGATGCACAGGATTTTTTAATGAAAAATCATAAAAAAATAAATGAATTTCTCCGGGAGGATTTTTTATAAAAGCCATAAAAACCGCCATAAACAATGTAATAACCAATACAAGCATTACATATTTGATCAATCCGTCGAGAAGGCGATATTTTCCGAAAATAAGTAAAAGGGCTACAGTTATTAACAAAATAAAGGTAAGCATCGCCACCGGAAGACCTGTATTGATGAGTTGTTCCAAAAGGCCTGCGGTTACCAAACTTACTCCGGCTTGCAAAACAAACATAGATAATAATGAGACGGCAAAAAATAGCCATACCGCCCATTTTCCCAAAAGATGATATCCTTCTATAATATTTTTACCCGTTATAGCCGTATATTGAGGAGCAAAGCGAAAAAAAGGATATTTCAAAGCGTTAGCCAATAATATAATACCGAGCAATTCGAAGCCGAAATTGGCTCCCGCCCGGGTAGATTGTACCAAATGAGATACCCCGATGGCTGCTCCCGCATATAATAATCCGGGGCCGAGTAACCGAAGCCATTTACGAAAATTCATATAGCGAATTTATGAATATTTCAAAAAAATTAAAAAATATTATACTTGCCAGCATTTAATTCTTCACCTCTTATTCCCTCAAAAAATCGTATTTTCGCAGCAGTATTTAGCGCAGATGAAATTCAGTATAGAAAAGTATTGTAACGACACTTCGGCTCGTGCCGGCACAATTGAACTTCCGCATGGAAAGGTACATACACCTATCTTTATGCCGGTGGGCACGGTTGGGAGCGTGAAAGCCGTACATCAAAGAGAATTGAAGGAAGATATCGGTGCCGAGATTATTTTGGGGAACACTTATCATTTATACTTGCGTCCCGGGACGGACATTCTTCATCAAGCCGGCGGACTTCATCGATTTATGAATTGGGACCGGCCGATTTTGACCGATAGCGGCGGATTTCAAGTTTATTCCTTATCCACTACAAGAAAAATTAAAGAAGAGGGCGTTCGATTCAAATCGCATATTGACGGTTCCTATCATTTTTTTTCACCCGAACGCGTGATGGAAATTCAACGGCGTATAGGCGCGGATGTTATCATGGCTTTCGATGAATGTACGGATTGGCCGGTGGATTATCAATATGCCAAAAATTCCATGGAAATGACCCACCGCTGGCTCGACCGGTGTATTTCACATTTGGATAAAGTACCTCCCGAATATGGCTATGACCAAGCATTATTTCCCATTGTGCAAGGAAGCACCTTTAAGGATTTAAGAAAGCAATCGGCGGAATATATTGCTTCGAAGGACGCACCCGGTAATGCCATCGGCGGGCTCTCGGTAGGCGAACCGGCCGAACAAATGTATGAAATGACTCAAATTGTGTGTGATATACTTCCCAAGGACAAACCGCGTTATTTAATGGGAGTAGGGACACCGGTAAATATTTTGGAAAGTATAGCACTTGGCGTGGATATGTTCGATTGTGTCATGCCTACCAGAAATGCGAGAAATGCCATGTTATTTACTTCGGAAGGAATAATAAATATCCGCAATGCCAAATGGAAAAATGATTTTTCGCCCCTTGACCCCTTGGGTATCAGTTTTGTAGATACCCAATATTCCAAGGCCTATTTGCGCCATTTGTTTACGGCCAATGAAATTTTGGCCAAACAAATTGCAAGTATTCATAACTTGGGATTTTATTTGTGGTTGGTAAAAGAAGCCCGGAAGCATATTATCGAAGGAGATTTCGGCTCATGGAAAAATCAAATGGTAAAAAAAATAAGCACGCGATTGTGATAAAAAAGATTGACAAATATATATTAAAACAATATTTCGGGACTTTTCTCGGAATGTTTTTGCTGTTTATTCCCATCAGTATTTTAGTGGATTTGGGCGAACGGCTCAATAAATTTGTCGAAAACAAAGTGCCTCTATCGGAAGTAATTGTTTACTATAAATCATTTATCCTTACCTTCTTTAATGTATTGTTTCCCATATTCTTGTTTTTGTCTATCATTTGGTTTACTTCCCGGATGGCTCAAAATACCGAAATTATCGCCATTCTAAACGGCGGCATGCCTTTTTGGCGATTCGTGATGCCTTATTTGGTCGGCGCATTGATAATAGCAGGGACGGTAATATATTTGAATACCAATATAATTCCGAAGGCCAGAATGACTTATAATGAATTTTGGAGCACTTATTTTAATAAATGGGGAAATTACCGGGAGAAAAACGATGTGTACCGACAATTGGACAGTACAAATTATGTATATGCTTCGAGTATTAATCACAAAGCCAATATGGCTTACGACTTTATTTTAGAAAAAATAGAAAACGATCGCTTAATTTTCAGACTTTATGCACAGCGTATAAAAAGGCGCAGTGATACATCCAATATGTATACATTAAGCAATGTAACCAAGCGATATTTTTTGGAAAACGGCAAACAATATGTGCAAAAACAACTCGTATTCGATACCATTATGCCTTTTACTTTCGACGATTTGACGCCGATGAATTACGTGGCCGAAGGTTTGAATAATAAGGAATTGAAAAAGTTCATCGAAAAGGAAAAATTGCGTGGTTCCAGAAATATAGGTCGTTATTTACTGGAGAAATATAAAAGGATCAGTTTACCCGTTTCGGCATTAATACTCACCTTCATCGCGGTAGCGGTAGCTTCCAGAAAACGCCGGGGCGGAATCGGATTGAATTTGGCTATTGGTGTGGCTATCGCATTCGGATATGTTTTCTTTGAAAAAATATTTAGTATCCTGACTGTAAAATCCGGCTTTAATCCTTTTTTGGCCGCATGGATTCCTAATTTGATTTTTTTATTTCTGGCTTTATATTTATTAAAAAATGCGCAACGATAAATCGCCCCGATCGTATTATGCTTTGATGCATTTTATTATATTCGTTTGGGGATTTACGGCGGTATTAGGCGCATTAATTTCTTTGAAACCCATAGCGCTTACTTGGTACAGGTTACTAATTTCCGTCGTTCTATTAGCCATTTGGATCATATTTATACGAAAGAAAAAAATTATTTTAACCGCTTATGACCTTAAAAGAATTGCATGGAACGGCATACTGATCGGATTACATTGGCTTTTATTTTTTAAGGCCATAAAAACCGGTGGTGTATCGGTAACCTTGGTAGCAATGTCCTCCGGCGCTTTTTTTACTTCTATATTGGAACCTTTTATTTATGGAAAAAAAATAAAATTTTATGAAATACTCTTCGGGTTGCTCGTTATTATTGTAATGTATTTTACTTTTAAAATAAGTCATGTCAATTGGTTAGCCGTATTTTTTGGAATCGCAGCCGCTTTTTTCGGCTCCTTGTTCTCCATTTTTAATGCCCGGCTTATACACCGTTTTCCGGCCACCGTTCTTTCTTTTTACGAACTGTTATTTGCTTGGATACTAATTGGTATAATAATATTATTTTCAGAAAATTATAACGATTTATTTAAAGTTACACTTCAAGATGCAATTTGGCTATTCATACTTGGAAGCATTTGTACGGCTTATGCATTTACCGTTTCCTTGGAAATATTGCGAAAAATCAGTCCGTTTACGCTTACACTCTCCATCAATCTCGAACCGGTTTACGGAATCATACTTGCCTTGTTAATATTCGGAGATAAGGAAAAAATGCCGGCCGGATTTTACATCGGTGCGTTTTTTATTCTCCTCATAGTAACGGCCGAAGGTATTATAAAATTGAGAAAATAATCTAAAAAGTCCATGTAATGGCAAATGAGGGTATCATTCTTCCATGATTGCCCGGAACCACGGACATATCCCGACTTAATTTAATGGCATATTTATACCGAATTTTTTCTTGTTTTTCGTGTAATTTATAATCACCGTGAATCACATCATACAAGTAAGTAGATAGGGCAGTAGCAAATGCAACCAAATATAAATACCTATAGTTCCCCTGTAAGAAATCCGTTTGGGTTTGCTGGATATTATTAAATTTATTTCTTTCGATAAGATAAGTTACCCCTACCGTAATATATGAAGCGGAGCGAATGCCAATCAGCCAATATCCGGTTTTCGGTTCACGGGCTTTGAAATGGATATAACCCGGTACAATACCTGCAAAAATCCAATCCTTCATTCTTATATTTTGCGAAAGCAATTCGAATTCTTCAAAAGTCATGTTCCCGGGGATAGCAGGCAATTTATAATTGGCATTTTTGTTTTTATGGTAGATATCCACATCTTGGGCAAGCAGAAGGTTAGTAAAAATGGTTAATATGAGTAACAAAAATGTTTTTTTCATCGTTTGCTTTTCGTTTTTGTAAAGTTATGAAATAAGTTTCTATAGGATGAAATTGATTATTAAAAATATATTCTATATAATAAAAATTCGAAATTTTATAAAAAATATTGGTGAAATTAAACAAAAAATAGAGATGAATTTTAAAGTAAAAATCTAAGAAAATTGCTTGGCAAGGAAAGGTGAATTTAATACCTTTGCATTAATTAATTTATGAAAAATGAAAATTTCTTACAATTGGCTTAAAGATTTTATTGATGTGGATTTGCCGGCTACCGAAGTGGCAGAAATTTTGACCAATACGGGTTTGGAAGTTGAAAAAATTCATCCTTTTTCAACAGTAAAAAATGATTTGGAAGGGGTGGTGGTCGGAAAAGTACTTGAAGTAAAAAAACATCCTAATGCAGATAAACTTTTTTTGACCCGGGTGGATTTGGGCGACGGAAAACCCGTTCAAATAGTATGCGGAGCGCCCAATGTGGCCGAAGGACAGAAGGTACCCGTGGCCACCATCGGGACGAAATTATTATTGCCCGGCGGAAAAGAATTAAAGATCAAAAAAGGAAAAATCAGAGGAGAGGAAAGTTATGGTATGATTTGCGCCGAAGACGAATTGGGTTTGGGCGACAGTCATGACGGAATTATGGTGTTGGATGAAAATATTGAAGCGGGCAAGCCATTGAAAGAAGTTTTGAATATTGAAAACGACGAAGTGTTCGAAATCGGGCTGACACCCAACCGTTCCGACGCCATGAGTCATTACGGCGTGGCCCGGGATTTATATGCCAAATTGAGTTTTGACGGCAAACAAGTGAACTTACGGCAGCGAAGTACCTCTCAGTTTGTTACGGAAGTAAAAATAACACCTGTCAATATCAATATTCAATCAAAAGAAAAATGTCCGCGTTATGTGGGTTTAGTTATTCAAAACGTGAAAATTGTCGAAAGTCCGGAATGGTTGAAAAACCGGCTAAAAGCCATTGGCATAAATCCTAAAAATTTGTTGGTCGATATTACCAATTTTGTCATGCATGATATCGGCCAACCGATGCATGCTTTTGATTTAAAAACCATTAAAGGAAACCAAATCATCGTAAGAAATGCCCGTAAAGGAGAAAAAATTTTGGCTTTGGACGATAACGAATACGAACTTAATGAAGAAGATTTGGTCATTGCCAATGAAAACGAACCGATGGCTATCGCCGGTGTTATAGGAGGAAAACATTCCGCTATTAATGAACACACTACGGATATTTTATTGGAGAGCGCATATTTTGATCCGGTTACGGTGCGCAAAACCGCTAAACGCTTGGGAATAGCCACGGATTCTTCCTTTCGATTCGAACGCGGCATCGATCCGCAGATTACGGAATTGGCCATGAAATGGGCTGCCATCCTTATTAAAGAACATATTCCGGATGCGGTGGTAACCGAAATTGTGGACGAAACGGTCAAAACCATCGTGCCCGTTTCCATTAATCTTACTTACGATTATATATGGCGATTAATCGGAGAAAAAATTAACCGCGATCAAATCAAACAAATTTTGCATTTACTGGAATTTCAAATTCTTTTAAGTAATGATGAAAATCTTTCGGTTAAGGTACCGCCATACCGGGTCGATGTAACCAGACCTGCCGATGTGGTGGAAGAAATATTGCGAATTTACGGCTATAATGCCGTCAATTTACCCGAAAAAATGAAATTCAGTGTGTCGCATGAAGAGATGCCCGGCACGGAAAAAATAGAGCAAATTGCGGCGGAATTATTGGTAAGCTCGGGTTATTTTGAAACCATGTCGGTTTCCATGCTGCCCGAAGACATACCGGAAATTTCAAATTCTTTCAACGAAAAAGAGGCGGTAATGCTTTTAAATCCGCTGAGTAAGGAACATACCGTGATGCGTCAGGATTTGCTTCTGTCCGCCTTGCAAAATATTCAATACAATATGAACCGCCAACGGGACGATTTGGCCTTTTTCGAATTCGGAAAGGCATATTTCAAGGATGATGAGGCCAAATATCGCGAAGAAAAAATATTATCCTTGGCCGTCACCGGAAATCTCACTACCGAAAATTGGCTTGAAAACAAGCGTCCCGAAGGATTTTTTTATTTAAAAGGAACCATTGAAAAATTATTCGAACGTTTCGGTGTGGCATACAAAGAGTCCGGCTATGTACACCCCGATTTTTCGGATGCCATTATTTTCAAAACCCCGAAGAGCGATATTATGGTAGCCGGATATGTACGTAACGATTTATTGAAAAAATTCGGCATCAAGAAACCGGTTTATTTTGCCTCTATCCGTTGGGATGATTTTATCGATTCCGTCAAAAAAGCCGGTGTAAAACGATTCAGTCCGTTCTCCAAATATCCTTCCGTACGCAGAGACCTGGCGCTTTTGGTTGATAAAAAGGTTACTTATGCCGAATTATATGATATTGCCGTTGAAACCGAAAGAAAATTATTGGAAAGCGTGAATTTATTTGATGTATATGAAGGAAAAAATATTCCCGAAGGGAAAAAATCTTATGCGCTTTCGTTCATTTTGCGTGCTCCCGATAAAACTTTGAATGACAAACAAGCCGATAAGGTCATGCAACGCATTTTGAAAGCATTCATGGAAAAAACCGGCGCCAAATTGCGCGATAAATAATTTAAATTATGAAAATCTCAAATTTTCTTCAGTCATTGCTTTTCTCGGCAATAGCATTGCTATTGGTTTCTTCATGCGGCAGTGTGGAAAATTCCGGTTCGCAGGGTTCATCCACATCCCAATTTGCCGTGGTTGTTCACGGAGGAGCGGGGTATATTAAAAATTTACCACCCGAAGTCGAAAAACGTTATGAAGAAGGGTTACAAAATGCATTAAACCGGGCATATGCCGTATTGGAACAGGGCGGTTCGGCCGTGGCGGCGGTTGAAGCGGCCATTCGTTATATGGAGGACGATTCTATTTTTAATGCCGGACGCGGTTCGGTTCTGACCAATAAAGGCGGGGTGGAAATGGATGCCTCTATTATGGACGGCAAAACCTTGAATGCAGGAGCCGTGGCTCGCGTGAAGCATATTAAAAATCCGATTTCGGCCGCCCGTTTGGTTATGGACAGTTGCAGGCATGTGTTTTTGGTAGGCGACGGTGCCGAAGAATTTGCTTTGGAATACGGATTACAACTCATGCCCGAAGAATATTTTATTTTGGAAAAACGCAAAAAGCAATTAAAGAGGATTCATTCCAAGCAAGCGTCCTTGCAAAAAGATTGGGACGTATTGCGAAAATACGGCACGGTGGGTTGTGTGGCCATGGATAAGAACGGAAATTTGGCCGCCGGTACTTCCACGGGCGGTATGATGAACAAACGCTACGGACGGGTAGGGGATTCGCCTATTATCGGTGCGGGAACCTATGCCGACAACCAAACCTGCGCGGTATCCGCTACCGGAACGGGCGAAAATTTTATTCGTACTGCTGCGGCTTTTCGGGTATCGGCCCTTATGCAGTATTTAAACAAACCGCTTGACGAAGCCCTTAGACTTTCTATTGAAAAAATGGAATCAACCGGTGGGGACGGCGGATTTATCGGAATCGATAAAAACGGACATATTTCGTGGTATTTCAATACCGAGGGAATGTTTCGCGGTTACAAGACCTCATCGGGCGAACAAAAAATCGAAATGTATCATCCGGATTATTATAAAAAATAAAACATCATTAACTTGAAATTAAAAAGGGTTTTTAATAAAAAAACTCTCGATTTTTTCAATGATATATTCCATTTCGTTGCCGGTTAATCCGGCACCCGACGGAAGCAAAACGGTTTTGCGGAAAAACTCATAAGTTTCGTTCCGGCCGAAATAATGATATTTTTCAAACAACGGCATCAAATGAAGCGGATACCAAGTATGACGCGTTTCTATACCGTTTTCTTCCATAAATTGAATGAACTCTCCGGGGCTATGCTTATCTAAAATCATGATATTCAGCCAATAATTGGTGCCACCTCCCGGAAAATCTTTAAAAATCCGGACCGGGACTGAATTTAGATGTTTTAAATAATATCGATGGATTGCTTCTTTTTTTTGCAGAAAATCCGGCAATTTCTTTATTTGAGCCATTCCCAAAGCGGCCAGCAAATTGCTAAATTGGTAATTGTATCCTACTTCCTTATGATAATAATACGGACGTGGCTCTTTGGCCTGCGACGATAGAAAACGGATATATTCGGCCTTTTCTTTGTCATGCGTCAAAACCGCCCCGCCTCCCGAAGTGGAAATGATTTTATTGCCGTTAAAAGATAAGATACCAAATTTTCCGAATGTACCCGTATGCTGATGTTCATAGAACGTGCCCATCGATTCGGCGGCATCTTCAATAAGGGGAATTTCATATTTCTCGGCAATTTCTTTTATTTCTTTAAGCGGAGCGGCAATGCCGTAAATATGCACCGTAATAATGGCCTTGGGTTTGGTTTGATATTTCGAGATAATAAATTTAATCGCTTCTTCCAAATAAGCGGGCGACATATTAATTTGCCCTTGATCGCTATCCACCAATACGGGAATGGCCTTTTCATAAAGCACGGGATTGGCGGTGGCTACAAAAGTGTGTGTAGGAAGAATGACGAAATCACCTTCTTGAATATGCAATGCCTTTAAAATCAAATGCAAAGCCGCAGTGCCCGATTGTAATGCCACGGCATACGGGGATTTCGTATAAGCCGATAATTCTTTTTCGAATCGCTCTACATAAGGCCCGCCGGGCGCAATCCATCCGGAGCGAATGGCTTCTCCGACCATTTGAATTTCTTCGTCGGAAGCCAAGGGTTTATGTAAATATATATATTTGTCCGGAGTCATAATAATTTTAAATTTTAGTGATATAATTCCGTAATATATTGAGATAATAGGCGGTAAATATCCGCTTCCGTATTCATGTTGCGGGCCTTAAGCCAATCCAAATGTTTTCGCATGGTTTCCTCGTCTTTTCTTCGTGCCGGGCCGGTTTGAACATCCCGCGGGGAATGAGATTCCAACCGCTTAACCGTTTCTTTAATAAGCGGAAGGAGATATTTAAAATCAATATTTTCGGTTGAAACTATTTTATCGGCGATGATATACATCAAATTGGAAAAATTATTGGCAAAGACAGCCGCTATATGCAAAACTTTTTTTTGTTCGTCATCTAATTTGAGCACTTCCGGTGTAATTATTCGCGCCAATTTTTCAAGTAGTTGCAGGTCTTTTTTATTGTCGGCATGAATAAACACCGGAATTTCATTCCAATCATAATTGTCTTTCGCCTTATGAAAACTTTGAAGCGGATAAAAATATCCTTTTCGTTTTCCATTGATGGCATCAATAGGCAAAACGCCGGAAGTATGAACCTTCAAGCCGTTAAGACGAGCGATTTTTTTGGAAAATTCTCCGACCACATCATCTTTCAATGCCAAAATATAAATATCAGCAGGAGGTATGGAATTCAAATCGGTATATACCGGAATTTTACCCGAAAACGAATGCAAAAGTTTTTCCGGATGACGATTCCATGCGCCCGTAATTTCAATTTTATCGGGATGTGATAAAAAAACTTTAAGCAAATGCGTAGCCACATTTCCCGCACCAAAGATGAAAATTTTAATAGCATTCGGGGTCATTCCAATTTTAATTTTTGTATTAAATCTTTAATGACAGGATTAATTTCGATTAAGCGCCGGATTCGTTCGGATTTCGAATAATAAATGATTTGTTGTTCTTGTTTGGGTTCGGTTTTAATAATTTTAAATTGAATAAAATGATTTTGTAATTTATCTTGCAAAAAGTGCAATAATCTCTTCGATATGCTGTTAAATTCTTTGATTGTCAATGTATTATCAAATTCCAATATGATGTTTTTTTCTTGTAAATCCGGCTCGGTATGGGCCAGCAAGGCAGCCAAACGGGTTTCGCCGTTTTGATTTAATATGGAAACAAATTCTTGCCAAGCACCAAGCAAATCTTCCTGCGTAAAATCTTCATTTAATTTGGTTTGTTCTTTTTTAACCGGCTTTTGCTTTAATATATTCAATCCCAGAATAGAAGTGTTTTTTTTCGTATTGGGCGGGGTAGGAGAATCGGAAGATGCAGTGGTATTAACCGTTTTATTTTGCGAATGCTCGTTTATTTTTTCACGGTTGTCTTGGCCGGAAATTTCTTCGGCTTCGGATTCCGGTTGTGTGGACATGTCTTTTGATTCGTCATTGCCCGTCGAGGTATAAACTTCTTTTTTTTCTTCGACTTTACCGGAAATTAGCGGCTGAAATTCATTGACTTTAGGTAAACCGGAATTAGGATTCGCCGTTAAAGTTTTTTTTTTATAATCCTTTATCGAATTTAAGATTTTCAATAAACCCAATTCGGTTAATAACAAAGGATTTTGAGACATTTTATAATCCAAATCCGCTTGTACGAGGATATCGATAGCGCTTGTAAGTGTTTCTTCGTCAAAATAACCTGCCTGTGCTTTATAGCGTTGTTTTATTTCGTCACTTTGTTCGAGCAATGCAATGGTTTCGGGATGTTTGGCGATGAGCAGATCCCGAAAATGTGAAGTTAATCCGCCGATAAAGAAGTGAATATCAACCCCTTCGGTAACCAGTTTATTAAAATATTGAAGTAAAGCGGTAATATCCCGTTTGTGAATCAAGTCGATGATATCAAAATAGATATCGAAATCGAGAATACCCAAATGGTTTGCCACCAAGGAGCGGGTAATTTTTTCTTCGCCCAAACTCACAATTTTATCAAAAGCGGATAATGCATCACGCAATGCACCGTCGGCTTTTCGGGCAATCAAATATAAGGCGTCTTCGTCTGCTTCAATATCTTCCCATTGCGCGATTTTCTTTAAGTGATTCTTTATATCGGTAATGCTAATCCTTTTAAAATCAAATATTTGGCATCGCGACAGAATCGTGGCAGGAATTTTATGTTTTTCGGTTGTAGCCAAAATAAATATGGCATGTTCGGGAGGTTCTTCCAATGTTTTTAGAAAAGCATTGAAGGCCTGATTACTCAACATATGGACCTCGTCGATGATGTAAACTTTATATTTGGCCACTTGAGGCGGAATACGCACTTGTTCGATAAGTTCTCGAATATCATCGACGGAATTGTTGGAAGCCGCATCGAGTTCGAAAATATTGAAAGATAGATCTTGATCGGGGTCGTCCAGGAATTCTTTATTCACTTCGCGGGCCATTATTCTTGCACAACTTGTTTTGCCCACCCCGCGCGGACCTGTAAATAAAAGGGCTTGCGCCAAACGTTTTTGTTCAATGGCTTTTTTAAGGATATTCGTAACCGCATGTTGTCCGACTACTTCGTCGAATGTTTTGGGGCGATATTTTCTTGCCGATACAATGTATGCCATTTTCCAATCAATTCAAGCAAATATAAGAAATAGCATGGAGTTATTCAAAATACTATATGATTAATGAAGCATCCAATTGTTTGAAAAAAATTTGAGCTTGATTAATTAGGGTTATGAATAGGAATAATTTCTTACCTCATATTATACTTACTAATAAACATCACATTATAAGACCGAATTCTTAAAATTAATGGAAAACACCGGAAAAATCATTTTAAAAACTCCGGTGAAATCCATCAATATCTTATCCGACTTACGACAAACCGGTTATATTTCTCTTCATTCCGTAAAAGAAAAAAAGTATGATGTATTATGGATTAATTAAAAATTCTGTGCCACGTCATTGGGCAAATATCCCGTTCGAAATTCGCCGATTTGATTCAATGTATTCATATCGAATACAAAAACTTTTCCGGGTGAAACATAATCCACTGCATCCATAATAAATAATTTATCATCTATAATTTTCATGCCATAAGGATTTTGAACGATACCGTTTAAATCCAATACCATACGGGATGCATCGAATACGGGCGACTGAATGGAGATTTTATAAAGTCCGGTGCCGTAAATTATATATAAATTATCATCTTTAATTGCCATTAAACGGGGATGATTGGTTGTGCCCAAATCTATGCTTTCTACTACGTTGTCCGTTACGGGATTAATTCTAATTAATTTTCCTGCCGTTTCATTACCAGTCCAGGCGGCATTACCCGAACACAAGACCCAAAGGTTATCATGGGAATCGCTTACAATGGCCGACGGTCTGTCCCCTACAGTGATTTCTCCGATTTTCGAATGTCCGGCAGGGTCAATGATCAAAACTTTATTATGCGAAGTATTTACGCCGGGAACCAACACATAAAGTTTTCCTCCGTGATAAAGCATTCTTTCGGGACCGGTTTCCACATGTAAGGTATCTACGACTACATCATTTTCCAAATCGACCCATGCCAAAAAATCGTCGTCCACATCTTGCCAATTGGCATCAAAAAGTTCACCCCAATTAGAAACTACCGCATATCGGGTACTTATTCTTTCCATATAGCGCGGCTTGATAATATATGAACTAATAATTCCCTTTTTTTTCATTTTCCATCTGTGGGCCACTATGATTCTGTCCGAATTATTAATTAAAAAATATGCTTTGTCGTCCGTTGTAAATACGGATTGGGCCACATCGCCCAATAATTCATTGTTTACTTTATAATATATGCTATCTTCGGTTCCCGAAAAATCTTTTTTAATAAAGGAAACACTCGCGTTATCATGCATGAATTGTCCTTCGTTTAATATCAGATAACCTCCGTCATAATCACCACGTGGCGGAATCGGCTCGGGTTCTTTACAGCGACTCGCTAAACTCAAAATTGCCAAGATAATTGCATAGAATTTAAAAATTTTGTTTTTCATAATTAAGATTTTTATTGATTTGATATTTTATATTCCAAGAAAATTGCCGCCCGGGCATAGGATGCGAGGGCATAAGTTCATAATATGTATTAAATAGATTTTTTATTTCGAAAAGCATGACTATATTTTTAAAATGATACTCCAATCCGATATGATGTAAATGATGACCGTTTACCATACTGTAATGTTGCGGATCGGTATAATAATGACTTTGATATCTAAACGAATAATATAATGAAAATATTGAATAAGTGAATGAGGTTTTCATGAAAGCGTTAATTAACGGCGTGTATATCAATTGTTTGCCGGTTTGGTCATCGAGTACGCGGTTATATGAAATTTCGCCTTTCAAAGATACTTTAAAGGATGGCGTGTTGAAAATTTTCCCGGCTCCCCATTCAAATCCATGGGCGGTCACACTCTGAATATTTTCCGGCGACCAAAAACCGTTTTTACCGGGTCGCCATTTAATCAAATTCCGGGCATGTTTGTAATAAATATCGAATTGCATATATAATCCGTTTTTTGAAAACATTTGGGTCAGTTCCCATTCCGTATTGGTTTCGGGAAGTAAATCGGGATTTCCGCCCGGAATCCAGAACATGTCGTTAAAAGTGGGTATTTTATAGTTTTTGGTTATAGCCGTATTAATTTGATAAAATTTGAAAGGTTTCCATTGCCACTGCAAAAAATAAACCCATGGTAAATTAAAATACGTGGAAATATTTTTTCTGATACCCGTATGAAAGGAATTGGTTTTGAGATTGTATTGCAATCCGCCCAGAAATTTTTCTTCGTTTATAATTTTTTCATCAAAATTTCGGGTTTTCCCGGAAATACGGTTATATTCTGCTTCGATGTATAATTTAATGCCCGGCGTGATTTGTTTTCTGACAGCCGTTTTAAAGACCCGGGTAACAGCCGTACCTTCTCCGGCAATTCCTAGATTTATATGATGAAAATAGCGATAGATTTCTTTGATTTGAGCGGCTTGCAAGTTCAATCGATAGGTCGGCCCTGTATACTGATAATCCAAGGCATAACGGTAATTCAAATCGATTAATTTGGCCCGGGAACTTGTGGTTAGAGTAGGGGGCAAATTCCTGTCGGTGAATGAATTATATACATGAAAACCCAATAGATGATGCCGGTGTTTAAAACTATAGTCCAATAGGTAATCATTCTTAAAAATCTCGGCATTTTCGTTGATAAAATGATACTTCGATGCGATATAATGATTTTTATCTTTTTGATAATATATGCCGGTTTTCAGAAAATGTTTTCCATTGGAAAGTTGAACAATGGCGGTTGGATTAATATTTCCAAACTGACTACCCGAATATTTAAAAACGGCATGGAAATGGTTAGTAAATTCGGCCGGATTTTCTAACGAAACACTTCCTGCAACGGCTCCCGAACCATAAAATACGGATGCGCCGCCTTTATTGATTCGTATAAGCCGAAATAATTCCGGCGTCAGGGTATTTAAATCCGTTTGGCCGTTAAACGGAGAATTTAAAGGCATTCCGTTCCAAAGAATTTGCACATGCGAAGGGGATGAACCTCTAATACTTATACCGGCCGTCATGCCGCGTCCATATTCCCGTATTTGAAAAGAAGTATGGTCCAATAAAGTTTCTGCCAACCGACCCTTTAATTCATGTCGGGTGTTGTTAAAAATATAGAGCGAATCCGGGGTGGTAAATATCGATTTCCAATTGAATAAATAAACCGTTTCGAGTGTATCCGTTTGAATTTTTCCTGTTTGTGCGTAAACGGAGAATCCGAGTAGTAATAATATGTAGTTTAAAATATGTTTCATTTGTCCGGAACCTTTCCTCCGAAGGTTCAGTTTTTATGACATGAAGGACTCAGCAGGTCTCCTGGCTTACCGCATACCGCCGGCGCCTTCCCATTCGTCTAAGGCGAACAGTGGCATGATGCCGTCGGCTATTACGGATCACAGTTGCGGGGACAGCCCGGGATTTGCACCCGGTTCCCTTTTAATCCCTTTCGGAACTGAATCCGGAACAAATATACAATTTTTTTGAAATTTCAAATACGATATATTCCCTCATGCCACTTAAAAAAAACTTACTCCACTTGCGTTTGACTTATTCGATCAATTTGATTATTTTAGTAATTTGGCATTATATTTTTAAAAATATATTGAATAGATTTACGTTATTGGTTATATGAAAAATTTATTATTGCTGGGCTTTATTATTCCTTTTCTTTCTTTTTCCCAAAAAGTCGAAATCAAAGGGAAGGTAACCGATGAACATAAAGACCCCGTACGGGATGTTCACATCTATACCTCATCTAAGAAAAGCGGCACGGTTACCGATTCCAAAGGACTATTTTCGATTATGCTCCCTTCAGGTACACATAAATTATTCTTTTCACATCTAGCATATGAAACCAAAGCAGTCGATATTGAAGCGGTTCCGGGTAAATCGATTTATTTAAATATTACACTTAAAAGAAAACAAGAAAATATAGAAGAAGTTGTTATTTCGGGAAAAACACGTGGAGAAAACGAAGGAGCCGTAAAAATCAACCGAAAAATACTGGAAATTGTACCCGTCATAACGCCGGGTGTCAAGTCGGTATTATTAAGTTTGCCATCCGTCACCCAATTAGACGAATTGAGCTCGCAATATTTGGTAAGAGGCGGTAATTATGATGAAAACGCCGTATTCATAAACGGCATTGAAGTTTTCAGACCTTATTTAACAAGAAGCGGACGACAAGAAGGTTTAAATATCGTTAATCCCGACTTAATTGAAAATTTATATTTCTACGCCGGCGGATTCCCCGTTAGTAAAGGAAATAAGCTTTCGTCGGTCTTGGATATTCGGTATCGCCAGCCGGATGAAAATTTATATAAATTCTCCGCCGGCTTAACAGGCGGCCAATTTTCTTTTTTTCGTCATTCGAACAGGATAAAAGCATTAGGCGGCATTCGTTATTTAAATAATACTTTATTGGTAAAAAGCATGGAAGGTGATGCGGAATTCCGGCCTTCATTCGCCGATCTGAGTAGTTTATTCATTTATGAAACTCCCGGACATTTCCGCTACGAATGGTTGACTTACATCTCATTTACCGATTATAAATTCATGCCTTTTTCCAAGCAAACCAATTTCGGCACATTTGCCGATAGCCGGTCATTATTTATTAACTACGACGGACAGGAAAAAGATCGGTTTCATTCCCAATTTTCAGCTCTTAAAACCACATTTACGCCATCACATAACAGAATATTTACTTGGATAAACAGTTTTTATCATTCCGCCGAACGCGAATATTTTGATATGCTGGCATCCTATTTTATCGGTGAACCCAATACGGATTTATCGGACGACAATTACGGCGACCCGATCAATTTGACGGCCTTGGGACAGCAACTTGAACATGCTCGAAACGATCTGGATGCATTGATTTATAAGTCATTTCTTAAATATAAAAACAAAACTTCCCGTAAATTTACGTGGGAAACGGGCATATCGATTTCTTTCGAAAATATTAGAGATCGCATTAATGAGTATCAAGTAATCGATTCGGCGGGCTTTGCCATTCTTCCGCCTCAAAGTGATTTTCATCCCAATGAACCTTACGAAAGCGATACCTTTCCCGTCTTACCGTTTATGCGCATCAAAAGCGACAGATTGAATCATTTATTAAAATACGGCGGGTATATTCAAACCGAAACAAAATTTGATTGGCATAAATGGAAAATTGAAATTTTGGCGGGAATATTAAGCGAGCAATGGCTGATAAAAAATCGAACGGATAACCAAACCGGATTTGGAACGGCCGTAAGTCCGCGATTATTAATTCGATTGAGTCCGATAAGCGATATGCGTCATCATTTTCGTTTGAATGCGGGACTTTATATGCAACCGCCTGCATATAGAGAATTTAGAGATTTCGAAGGAAATATCAATGTACATGTAAAGGCCCAAAAGGCATGGAATTTTTCATTGGCTCACCAATTTAGTTTTCATTTGAAAAAATTTCCGTTTAAATTATCTTCCGAAATTTATTACCGACATTTATATGATGTAAATCCTTTTAAAATAGATAATATCCGCATTCGATATGCCGGAAAAAATAATGCCGTGGCTTATGCCTACGGAGCCGAAATGCAAATTTATGCAGAATTATTGCCCGAAACACCCTCATGGTTGAGTATATCTTACATGAAAACACAAGAAAATATTGAAGGTCGGGGCTTTATTCCACGACCAACCGATCAGCGATTCAAAATGGCCTTGATGTTTCAAGATTACGTACCCGGCATGCCTTTTTTAAAAATGTATTTGAATAATGTATTTGCAACGGGTATGCCAACCGGCGCACCGCTATATGCCGATCCTTATCAATTGCAATTTCGCACCAGAAATTATTGGCGAACGGACATAGGTTTGTATTACGAATTGACGGCTAATCCGAGAAATAAAAAAATCAACAAACATTTTAAAACATTTAGCGTGGGCGTTGAAATCATTAATACTTTCGACCGGAGAAATTCCGTTTCCAATTTATGGATTCGCGAAATATATTCAAAAAAGATGATGGGCGTCCCCAATTATATGACCGGAAGAATTTTTAATTTTAAAATAAAAATGAGTTTTATATGATTATTGCGCTTACAGGTTATATGGGAAGCGGAAAATCGACTATCGGATATCTTGTAGCCGAAAAATTAAATATGCCGTTTATCGATTTGGATGAATATATTGAAAAAAATTTCGGATTTAAACCGGGAGATCTCATAAGGGTTTTTGGCGAAGAATTTTTTAGAAAAATCGAACGGCAGGCCCTGAAATTCATTTTGGAAAAATATCCGGACCAAGATATAATTATTGCCTTGGGAGGAGGTACATTTGTGCAAGCGGAAAATAAAGCATTACTTCAACAAAAGGCATTAAACGTCTTCATTGACACTCCGTTTGAGAAAATTTTATCAAATATCAAAAATAATGAAGGAATACGCCCGCTTTTGATTAAAAACAAGAAGAAAGAACTCGACAGGAGCGCTATCCATGCCCATTATAATCAACGATTGGCCCATTATCGGCAAGCCGATATTATTTTTAATAATCACTACGACAAAATTCCTCATGCCGCTCATGTCCTTTATGATATTTTAAAACCTTACATCTCATGAAACCTATTCCTTTATTTTTGGAAAGAATGCAGCCCCTTTATAACCGGGAACAAATCAATAAACTTTTAAATTCACATATATTAATCGCCGGTTTGGGTGGAGTGGGTGGCTTTGCAGTGGAAGGATTGGCAAGAGCCGGGGTAGGGAAATTCACGCTAATAGATGGGGATAAAGTGGAAATTTCCAATATCAACCGTCAAATTATCGCTCTACACTCCACTATAGGAAAATCAAAAGCGGAACTTCTCAAAGAAAGAATATTGGATATTAATCCGGAAGCGGAGATTACCATAATAAAAAAATTTATGGAACCCGGTGATTTCGAATCGGTTTTTGTAAATCAATTCGACTATATAATAGATGCCATCGATAGCATTTCACCTAAAATATATTTAATCATCGAAGCCGTCAAACGGCGATTACCTATTATTAGCGTAATGGGAACGGGCGGAAAAACCGACCCTTTTAAGATTCGTATTTCCGATATCTCCAATACGCGTGACGATTATTTTGCCCGGATTATTAGAAAAAGATTAAAAAAACACGGCATTCGCAGTGGAATCAAAACCGTTTTTTCAACTGAACTTCAAAATAAATCCGCCCTGTTTTATACCGACAACACCGATTATAAAAAATCTGCATACGGCACGGTTTCCTATATGCCTGCTATTTTCGGATTCGTTACGGCGTCCGAAGTGATTAAAGATTTACTAAAAAACATACCTTAGGGTTATTTTAGCTACCGGTCGTTTGAGCGATTAAAAATTATAAAAGCACCCTTTATTTTTATAATAAAGAAATAAAACAATAAAATAACAATAAATCTTTCAATAAGTTACCTGATTTCATTCACAATTTCAAATGTCTATTCTAAAAAAATAAAAAAAATTAAATTTATTATGCACGCATAATATTTTTTTGTATATTTGAAAGTGAAAACCGGGAAGAAATGCCTTTTAAAGAAAAAACCATCGACCAACTTATCCGTGAAACATGGTTATCCATTTCAAAATATTATAACCATGTAGCGTCGCAATACGGCGGGAGTATGTCCATCGGATTTACCTTATTAAATATAGATCCGCACGAAGGGACCCCTTCTACTACCTTGCCATTGAAAATGGGAATGAAAATGACAAGTTTATCGAGGACGCTGAAGCGAATGGAAGAATTGGGACTGATTTACAAGGAAAAAAATCCCAAAGATGCCCGAAGTGTAATTATAAAACTTACCGATTTGGGCAGTGAAATGCGACACAAAGCAAAAGAAACCGTTTTGGTTTTTAACGATTATATCACCAAGCATTTGGGAGACGAACGCATTACCGAATTGCGAGAAAGTTTAGAGACTATTAACCGTATATGCCAACAAAATCAAGTGAAACATCATAAATCATGAAAAAGAGAATTCGTAACGCCGCAGTAATCGGTTCCGGTATTATGGGAACCGGAATTGCCGCACAATTGGCCAATGCGGGGTTTGATGTGCTGCTGCTGGATATTGTGCCGCGCGAACTGACCGAGGAAGAAAAAGCCAAAGGGCTGACTTTGGAAAGTCCGCAAGTACGTAACCGGATAGCAACCCAAAACCTGCAGAAGGCCTTGAAAGCCAAACCGGCACCTTTTTACCATAAGAATTTTGCCAAACGAATTAAAACGGGCAATGTGGAAGATCACATGAAGGATATCAAAGATTACGACTGGATTATCGAAGTGGTGCCGGAACGTTTGGACATCAAAAAATCGGTATTCGACCAAGTGGAAAAATACCGGTCGCCGGGAAGTTTTGTCAGCTCCAATACCTCGGGTATTCCCATCCGGCTGATGGCAGCCAACAGGAGCGAAGATTTTCGTAAACATTTTCTGGGAACGCATTTCTTTAACCCGGTGCGTTATTTGCCGCTGTTGGAAATTATCCCGACCCAAGACACCCTTCCCGAAGTAACGGATTTCTTTATGGAATTCGGCGATAAATATTTGGGAAAAACCACCGTATTGGCCAAAGATACGCCCGCCTTCATTGCCAACCGTATCGGCGTGTATGGCATTATGGATATTTTCCACCTCATGAAACCCATGGGATTAAAAGTGGAAGAAGTGGACAAACTCACGGGCACGGTGATGGGACGTCCCAAATCGGCCACTTTCCGCACGGCGGACATCGTGGGATTGGATACTTTGGCACATGTGGCCACAGGGCTGTATGAAAATGCACCGCACGATGAAGCGCGGGAACTCTTTAAATTGCCGGATTTCGTCCAAAAAATGTTGGAAAAAAACATGCTGGGCGATAAAACCGGCGGCGGGTTCTACAAAAAGATCAAAAAAGACGGCAAAAAGGAAATCCTGGCGCTGGATTTGGACACCCTGGAATACCGTCCACAAGTAAAAGTGAAATTCCCGACGCTGGATTTGGCCAAAAACGAACCGGACCTGCGCAAACGCTTTAAAATCTTTATAAGCGGCAAGGACAAAGCCAGCGAATTCTACCGCAAAACCTTAGGCGGCTTGTTTGCCTACGTATCCAACCGCATCCCGGAAATCGCCGATCATTTGTATCAAATCGATGACGCCATGCGCGCTGGCTTCGGCTGGAAAATGGGTCCGTTTGAAATATGGGATGCCGTAGGCGTGGAAAAAGGTATAGAACTGGCCGAAGCGCTCGGACGTCAAGTGTCGCCGAAGGTGAAAAAGATGGTAAAAAAAGGAATTAAATCCTTCTATAAAATAGAGAAGGGCACTAAATATTATTACGATTTCGACAAAGAAGATTACATCGCCATTCCGGGACAAGACAAATACATTAAATTGGATAACCTTCGTGCCGACCATACTATTTGGAAAAATGATGAAGCATCCATCATCGATTTGGGTGATGGCATTATCAACATCGAATTCCATTCGAAAATGAACACACTCGGCACGGGCGTTATCCAAGCCATAAACAAAGGAATTGAACTGGCCGAAGCCAAATATGACGGTGTGGTAATCGGTAACCAAGGCGACCAATTTTCGGTGGGCGCCAATCTGGCATTGGTGTTGATGCTTGCGGTGGAACAGGAATGGGACGAACTGGAATTGGCGGTGCGCACCTTCCAACAAACGGTCATGCGCGTGCGTTATTCCGATGTACCGGTAGTAGTAGCACCACACGGGATGACCTTCGGAGGCGGATGCGAACTGACCCTGCATGCCGACAAAGTGGTGGCTGCAGCCGAAACCTATATCGGATTGGTGGAATTCGGCGTAGGATTGATTCCGGCCGGTGCAGGCACCAAGGAAATGACCTTGCGCACGGCGGACCAATACGTCAAAGGCGACGTGGAAGTGAACCGCTATCAAGAAACTTTCCTTACTATCGGTATGGCCAAAGTTGCGACATCGGCTTATGAAGCATTTGATTTGGGATTTTTGAAAAAAGATCGCGATGTAGTTGTATTGAATAAAGACCGTCAAATTGCTACGGCCAAACGACATGCTTTACAAATGGCATTGGACGGCTATACACATCCGCGCAAGCGCGACGATATTCGTGTATTGGGGCAAGAAATTTTGGGATTATTTCAAGTGGGCACCGACCAAATGGTGGCCGGAAACTATATTTCGGAACACGACCGTAAAATAGCCAATAAATTGGGATATGTCATAGCCGGCGGCGACCTATCAGGTCCGTCGTATGTCTCGGAAGATTACTTGCTAGACTTAGAACGCGAAGCATTCCTGAGTTTGCTCGGCGAACGCAAAACGCTCGAACGAATCGAGCATATGTTGAAAACGGGCAAACCGTTACGGAATTAATATCACTTTAACCTTAACCTTAACTGTTTCAAGGCAATGCGAAATTTTAGAAAATATGCGATATGGAGCCAAAGTATGGATTTGGTATCGGAAGTATATCATTTGATTGCACAATTTCCTCATGAAGAAAAATACGGCTTGCGTTCGCAAATAAGCCGTTCGGCCATTTCCATACCTTCTAATATTGCGGAAGGAAGCGCGAGAAACAGTGAAACGGAATTTGTAAGGTTTTTGGAAATAGCCATGGGGTCAGCTTTTGAATTGGAAACACAATTGATTTTGGCCAAACGGTTAAGATTAGCCGGAGCCAATGAAACGGAAGAATTATTGGAAAAACTAAAGTATATTCAAAAGCAATTATACAACCTCATTCTAAGCATCAAACGACCTTATAACAAAAAAGTTAAGGTTAAGAATTAAGGTAAAAAAATAGTTAAAGTCAAAGTTAACGTTAAAGTTAAAGTCAAAAAAATGAAAAAAGCATACATCATCCAAGGATACAGATCCGCCGTGGGAAAAGCCAAAAAAGGATCGTTTAAGAATTTTCGTCCCGATGATTTGGCCGCGGTGGTCATTCGTCATTTGCTTAACAAAGTAAAAGAAGAAAGTGGCGGAAAATTTGAAAATAGTATGGTGGACGACTTATTGGTCGGCAATGCCATGCCCGAAGCGGAACAAGGTCTTAATGTTGCACGTTTAATTTCGCTGATGAGTTTGGACACGGACAAAGTGCCCGGTGCTACCATTAACCGTTTCTGTGCAAGCGGTTCGGAAACCATTGCTACGGCAGTAGCCAAAATTCAAGCCGGTCAGGCGGATGTGATTATCGCCGGCGGTACGGAAAGCATGACCATGGTACCCATGACAGGATTTAAACCTTCGCCTGCTTATAGTGTAACTTCCCAAGGTAATGAAGAATGGTATTGGGGCATGGGATTGACTGCCGAAGCTGTAGCCAAGGAATTTAATGTCAGTCGGGAAGAGCAAGACCAATTTGCCTATGAATCGCATATGAAAGCGGTTCGTGCCATAAAAGAAGGACGATTCAAAGACGAAATCGTGCCGGTGGAAGTAAACGAAATTTATTTCGATAAAGCCACAGGCACAAAAAAAACAAAAACTTTCATAATGGACACCGATGAAGGTCCTCGTCCCGATACTTCTATGGAAGCATTGGCACGATTAAAACCCGTTTTTGCCGCCAATGGAACGGTAACGGCCGGAAATTCATCTCAAATGTCCGATGGGGCGGCTTTTGTGATGGTCATGTCCGAAGATAAAATGAAAGAATTGGAACTGACACCTTGGGCCGAATTAATCAGTTACGCCACAGTGGGCGTGCCTCCTCGAATTATGGGAATCGGGCCCGTTTATGCAGTACCGAAAGCATTGGAACGAGCAGGAATGACACTAAAAGATATTCAACTCATCGAATTAAACGAAGCATTTGCATCTCAATCAGTGGCAGTGATTCGGGAATTGGGATTGAATAAAGCTATTGTGAATGTAAATGGCGGTGCCATTGCCTTGGGGCACCCGTTGGGATGCACGGGGACCAAACTTACCGTCCAAATTCTGAACGAAATGCAAAAACGCGGTCTGGAATACGGCATGGTTACCATGTGTGTGGGTGAAGGACAAGGAGCGGCGAGTGTGTTTAAATTACTAAATAAGAAGTAAGATTTGGGAAAAGCCGTTAGCTATTAGATTTTCAATGAACAATGAACAATATGATTGAATTGATTATGTCATTCCGAGGAAAGCGACGCCAGGAGCGGCGCTGTGTCCGCCTCAGGCGGGAGGAATCTCTTACTTATACCTATCTTCAAATGAGATTTCTCACATTCGTTCGAAATGACAGTCAAAGTCATTCCGAGGGAAGCGACGCAAGGAGCGGCGCCGTGTCCGCTTCAGGTGGGAAGAATCTCTTCCTTATACCTATCTTCCAATGAGATTCCTCACATTCGTTCGGAATGACAAACACAAAAACAAAGAGTAAATAACTAAAAGAATAAAGGTTAAAGTTAAAATTAAAAAAATGAAAAAAGGATCAGAATTCATAGTAAAAAACACCACACCCGACGAAGTCTTTACCCTATATGATTTGTCGGAAGAACAAAAAATGATGGCTGACGCGGCGACGGAATTCGTGGACCGCGAAATGTGGCCTGTAAAAGACCGCTTTGAGAAAAAAGATTACGCCTTGGTGGAAAAACTTTTGCGTGAAGCGGGAGAAATGGGCTTTTTAGGCATCAGTATTCCCGAAAAATACGGCGGATTGGGTATGGATTTTGTAACAGCCATGCTGGTTTGCGATCGAATATCCGGCGTAACAGGTTCTTATGCAACCGCATACGGCGCTCACACGGGAATAGGTACCATGCCGATATTCCTTTACGGCACGGAAGAACAAAAACAAGAATTTTTGCCCAAATTAGCTACCGGCGAATGGATAGGTGCCTATTGCTTGACCGAACCGGGGGCCGGGTCGGATGCCAATAATGCCAAAACCGAAGCGGTGCCTACCGAAGACGGTGAATATTACATGATTAACGGCCAAAAAATGTGGATCAGTAATGCGGGATTCGCACAATCCTTCGTCGTATTTGCCAAAATCAAGGAAAACGGTGTAAAAGATAAAAAACTAACGGCATTTCTACTCAAATATGACCCTGAAAATCCCAACGGTATCGTATTGGGCGAAGAAGAGCATAAATTGGGGATCCGTTCATCCAGTACGCGGCAAGTTTTTTTCAATAATACCAAAGTGCATAAATCCATGATGTTGGGCCAAAGGGAAGAAGGATTGAAAATTGCATTGAATGTATTGAATATAGGTCGTGCCAAATTAGCTGCCGGCATTGTAGATAGCACACGCAGAGTAATTAATGAAAGCGTTCGTTATGCCAAAGAACGTGTTCAATTTAAGCAACCGATTATCCGTTTCGGTGCCATTAGAGAAAAATTGGCCCGAATGGCTACCATTGCATTTTTAAGCGAAAACGCCATTTATCGCATGGGCAAAGACGTGGATGATAAAATCACTGAACTGCGTTCACAAGGATTAACGGAATCGGAAGCGGAACGTAAAGCATTTGAAGATTATGCCATAGAAGCCGCTATTTTAAAAACTTTTGTTTCAGAAGCGGCACAGGAAATTTCGGATGAAGGTATTCAAATTTACGGCGGTATGGGTTTTTCGGAAGATACTCCCATGGAAAGTTTCTGGCGCGATGCACGAATTACCCGTATTTATGAAGGAACTAATGAAATCAACCGGTTGGTTATTATCAGCATGCTATTGCGTAAAGCATTCAAAGGCCAATTGGATTTAATGACTCCGGCCAAGGAAGTGGTAAAAGAGTTAACCGGCATACCTTCCTTCGACCGTCCCGATATGAGCGAACCCCTTGCCGATGTAAAAGACATGTTGGATAAACTTAAAAAATTGTTCTTTATGTCGGCGGGAGCGGCGGTTCAAAAATTGGGAGATAAATTGATCCAAAATGAAATGGTAGTTATGGATGCCGCCGATTTGCTTATTCAAATATACATGCTCGAAAGTTCTTATTTGGCCGTCTTAAAAAACAAAACAAAATTTCCCGATAAAGATTTTTCCATTGAAGAAGCCATGGTACGCTTGGCAGCGGTAAAAGCAGTGGAAAATTCAGCATCCAAGGCCAAGGAAATAGTACGCAATATTGCCACGGGTGACGAACAAAAAATGATGGAATTGGGTATAAAACGTTATACAAAATGGATTGAAACGCCGGATGTAATCGGTTTAAGGAATTTAATTGTTGATCGTTTGGAATATGATGAGGGATATAAATTTAACGGTTATTAATCCGGATAATTTGATGTCATAGTTTTCAATTAAGGGTTATGAAAAACCGTCCGTCCGGACGGTTTTTCTGATTTTTTTATACCCTAACTATCCATAGTGTGATTGGTCTTCACGCTGCAAAAAACTGGTCTGTAATTCTTTTATAACCAAAAGAAAATATGGTTTTATATTAAATAATTTTGTTGTATATTTGCAAATCAAAATACATAATAATCATTAAAAAAATATTGGCATGTATTTAACACCAGAAATCAAGAAAGAATTTTTTAAGAAGTACGGCAAATCCGAAAATGATACCGGATCGCCCGAGGCACAAATCGCATTGTTCACTTATCGCATTAATCACTTGACTAAGCATTTGAAAGAACATAAGCACGATTACAGAACGGAACGCGCATTAATTAAGCTCGTTGGAAAAAGAAAAAGGTTATTAAACTACCTGAAAAATAACGATATCGAAAGGTATCGTAAGATTATTAAAGAACTCGGACTGAGAAAATAATCACACAAGCCGAAAAGAGGGCAGTATTTTACTGCCCTTTTTTTATCATTAAACAAACATTAAGAGATTATGAAACCAGAAGGAATAAAACATATTATCAAATTAGACGACGGCAGGGAGATTGAACTTGAAACCGGCGTATTGGCCAAACAAGCGGATGGTTCCGTGGTAGTCAAGATGGGAAAAACCATGTTATTGGCAACAGTAGTTTCCAGCAAAGAATTAAAGCCGGATGTAGATTTTTTTCCATTAACAGTAGATTATCGCGAAAAATATTCCGCTTCGGGAAAATTTCCCGGTGGATTTTTCAAGCGTGAAGGACGTCCGTCATCTGAGGAAATTTTAGTTATGAGATTGGTTGACAGGGTTTTACGTCCTGCATTCCCTAAAGATTACCGGTACGATACCCAAGTGATGATTCAATTGATGTCTTATGACGAAGAAGTACAACCCGATGCATTGGCGGGTTTAGCCGCATCGGCCGCCATAGCCGTATCCGACATTCCGTTTGACGGACCGATAGCCGAAGTGCGAGTGGTTAGAAAGGACGGCGAGCTTTTGATTAATCCGGGTATAAAAGACATAGAAGAAGCCGACATTGATTTAATGGTCGGCGGAACTGCCGATTCGGTTACGATGGTTGAAGGCCAAATGCAGGAAGTAAGTGAAGAAGAAATGCTCGAAGCCATTGAATTTGCTCATGAAACAATAAAAAAATTAATTGCCGAACAAAAAGAATTTGCGGCTAAAGTGGAAAAAGCCCGTCAAAAAAGAGAATATCCGGTTGAAGAACTCGATGAAGAATTATATAATAAGGTATATGAATTCGCTTATGAACGAATTTACGAAATAGCAAAAGAAGGTACCGGAAAAAAAGAACGCAAAGAAAAATTCGACGCAGTAAAAGAAGAATTATTGGAACAATTCGATGAAGAATTCCTTGAAGAAAACGCCAAGAAAATTTCCGAATATTTTTCGGATGTCAAGAAAAAAGCGGTACGCGATTTAATTTTAAACGAAGGCAAACGTTTGGACGGAAGAGGATTAACCGACATCCGGCCGATATGGACCGAAGTAAATTACTTGCCTTCGGTTCACGGGTCAGCCATATTCACTCGCGGCGAAACTCAGGCCTTGGCATCGGTTACCTTGGGAACATCGATGGATGTTAACGTAATTGACGGCGTTTCTTTTCAAGACGAAGAAAGATTTTATCTGCATTATAATTTCCCTCCTTTTTCCACCGGCGAAGTTAAGCCGTTGCGAGGTACTTCCCGCCGCGAAATCGGACACGGTCATTTGGCACAACGAGCCCTCGAACCGATGGTGCCTAAAGATACACCCTATACCATCCGGGTGGTTTCGGAAGTTTTGGAATCCAACGGTTCTTCGTCCATGGCCACTGTTTGTGCCGGAAGTATGGCCCTAATGGATGCCGGTATTCAAATAAAAAAACAAGTTGCCGGAATTGCCATGGGCTTGATTCACGACGAAGAATCGGGCAAATATGCCGTACTGTCCGATATATTGGGGGACGAAGACCACCTGGGTGATATGGACTTTAAAGTAGCCGGAACCGAAGACGGCATTACGGCTTGTCAAATGGATATTAAAATTAAAAATCTGGATAAAGAAGTAATGCGGAAGGCCTTGCATCAAGCCAAGGAAGGCCGTATGTACATTTTAGGAAAAATGAACGAAACCATTTCCGAGCCCAGAAAAGATGTCAAAGAATTTGTTCCCAAAGTTGAAAAAATTGAAATTCCCAAAGACTTTATCGGAGCTGTAATAGGAAAGGGCGGAAAGGAAATTCAACAATTACAAGAAGAAACCGATACGGTGATAGTAATTACGGAAGACGGTGAAAACGGTATCGTGGAAATAATGGGTAAGGATAGAGAGAAAATACAGAAAGCCATTGAAATTATTCGCAGCATCGCATTCGAACCCGAAGTAGGAGAAGTTTACGAAGGAAAAGTGGTTTCCATAAAAGATTTCGGTGCATTCGTGGAAATAGGACGAGGAACGGAAGGATTGTTGCATATATCCGAAATAGATTGGAATCGTATTAGAAATGTTAACGATCACTTGAAGGTAGGTCAAATTGTGAAGGTAAAACTAGTGGGCAAAGAACAAAACGGAAAATTGAGATTGTCCAGAAAGATTTTATTGCCCAAACCGGAAGGTTATGTGGAACATCGTCGAAAACCTTCCAGAAAAAGCGATTCTCACAGAAAACCTTATGATAAACAAAACCGGAGAGACAGGAATAAGGATAACAATAACGAAGAGTAAAGAACTCGCGTAATGATTTGTTTTATTGGCCCGTTGTTATATCAGCGGGCTTTTTTTATTATTTTTGAATGCTGAAAAACATCCAATATGATTAGACAAGTAGAAATTATTTTACCTGCTTTTTCTCGCGGCTTTCATCTGATTACGGATTATATAGAATCGGCAATTGAAATAAAAGATATCAAGGCGGGAATTTTAAATATTTTTATCAAACACACTTCGGCAGCCCTCATGATAAACGAAAATTACGATCCGTCCGTTCGAGTGGATTTGGAAAATGCTTATAATCATTTAATTCCGGAGAACGAACCCTATTACACACACGTTTTGGAAGGAAGCGACGATATGCCCGCTCATATAAAAACAGCCATTACAGGTACGGATATCAATATTCCCGTAAGTAATGGAAAATTGAATATGGGCACCTGGCAGGGTATTTATTTATGTGAATTTAGAAATAGGGGAGGGCGGAGGAAACTTGTTCTTACCTTAATATATTAGACCTTCACCGGCGTCTTTTTAAAATTTTGAAAGTACCGTCGTCAAAAATTTTAATAAGTTCACTTACTTCCGGTTCCGTAAGGTGAAGTGAAGTTAAATAAGAGTCCACAATGCTCGCTCCTTCGGGGTCGTCATAAATTTTATTTTCTTTTTTCTTTTGATTTTCAAAAGGTTCACCCTTTCCGGTAATGAGCCAGTAGGGATTCACATCGGGAAACTTCTCCAAAAATTTATTGAAAAAATCGTAACTGGGTTTATTTCTTCCCGAAAGCAAATGCGATATACTGCTTCTTTGAATATTTAAAAGCGAAGCCAATTCGGAAGAGGTCAATTTTTTTAATCTCATAAATTCTTTTAAACGATCGGCAAAATCATTCATAGGTTACATTTGTAAATACAAATTTACAAAAAAAATTTTATCAAATAACATATGTATTTTGTTTATAATTTATCCATTTCGAATTGAAGGTTAATCATTGCGAAATTTCTCATTTTTTATTTCAAATTACTTGTTTAAACCGCACGCATAACTCTAATACTACCAATAAGTTATATTTTCACTATAAAAAAAATTAATAACAAATAAAATTCATCATGAGGGGGTGCGCGATATTGCAAAAGACAGGAAGAATTAGTAATTTTACAAGAATTTATAAGGTGATAACAAGTGAAATTTTAAAATTTTACATTAAATGTTATTAACATGTTATTATTTTCTAAAATTATTATATATTTGCATATTCTAAATTTTACTATATGGCTAAAATCAAATTAGACAAAATCGATCAGCGCATTTTAGACATGCTTATAGAAAATGCCCGCACTCCGTTTACCGAAATCGCAAAAAAATTACGAATCTCCGCAGGGACGGTTCACGTAAGGGTTCGCAAGATGGAAAAATCCGGAATCATTAAAGGTGCATCACTAACCGTTGATTACGACAAGCTCGGCTATTCCTTTATAGCATACATCGGAATTTTTTTGGACAAGACATCCAAAACGCGTTTTGTGCTTGAACGATTAAAAAAGATTCCTTATGTAACCGTAGCGCACATTACAACGGGAAAATATAACATATTTTGTAAAATTCGAGCGCAGAATACGGAACACGCCAAAGATATTATTTTCAATATTGATGATATTGACGGAATTGTCCGCACCGAAACGATGATTTCCTTGGAAGAAAGTATTAATGACAAGAAACGTTTAATGCATCATATCTTTCAAGACGCCATGGAGGAAGATTAATTCATTTATTTTGAAATGGTTTTAATATAATTCAAACTTTCCCGGAGTAATGCGCCGGGAATTTTTTTATTATACACGGCCGAACCGATATTTTTTAACAACACGAAAAGAATATCACCGGATATGTTTTTCTTGTCGAGTTTAAGATAGGGGAGCAGATTCCGGTACTCCAAGTTTTTAGCCAAAGAAAAATCATAATAAGAGGATAAAGTCTCTTTTATTTCATTTAGTTCCTGCTTGCTTAGCCCGGTTTCATGCATGGAAATATACGCCTCGGCAAGCATGCCTAACGCCACGGCATGCCCGTGCGTAATGCGTAAATCGGTTTCCCTGTTTATAAAGGCCTCGATCGCATGCCCGATAGTATGGCCGAAATTCAAAATTTTACGCAACCCCTCTTCATGCTCATCGTTGTTTACAATTGTGAATTTAATCTCCACGGAGCGTTTAATCAAATCGTGAATTTGATGGGTTTTAAATGTTTTTAATTGTTGGAAATAGTTTTGATCGAATATGAGCCCGTGTTTAAACATTTCAGCCAAACCGGAATAAAACTCTTCTTCCGGCAAGGTATTTAAAAAATCCGGAAGAATATATATTTTTTTCGGTGGATAATAAGTACCTATTTGATTTTTGGCTTCATAATAATTAATTCCCGTTTTTCCGCCAATCGCCGCATCTACCATCGCAAGCAATGAAGTAGGGATATTGATATATTTGATACCACGCTTATAAGTTGAAGCCACGAATCCGCCCACATCGCTCACCACACCGCCTCCCAGATTAAGAATCAAACTGTTTCGATCGGCCATTTGCTTAAAAAGTTCATCCCAAATATGTCGAACCTGATCCAAATTTTTGTTTTGTTCGCTAAGTCCGGTTCGTATAATATGTGACTCGTGATTCAAATAAGGTTTAAGCAAAGGCAGGCAGTTTACATTTGTATTCGAGTCTGTAATGATATATACATTTGTAAACTCTTGTTCTTTTATATACTCGTCCAAATTACTAAATTCAGACGATGAATTCATTAAATATATATTATCTGTAATACTCTTCATTGATACATTTTACGCACAAATTTATGAATAAAAAGGAATTTGTCATTTTTATATCGCGCCCGACCACCTAACTTTGAAACAAAAAATATTATGTTCGATATTAGTATTTTTCAAGATACGGAAACCGCTTTTGCTTTAAAAACAGATGCGGAGATTGAACGTGCCTATTGGTTATTCAGTTTAATTCAAAACCAACCTTTGGTTAAATTGGGAAAGGCAGTGGCCAATTTCGCCCTCAAACATCATTTTCCTGTGGAAGGGATTATACGCACTACGGTTTTCGATCATTTTTGTGGCGGCGTAACCGAAGAAGATACTTTGCCCGTTGTAGATAAATTGTTTTCCAAAGGAGTCTATTCCATTTTGGATTACTCTGTCGAAGGAGCCGAAACCGAAGAAGATTTCGCGCGGGCCTTTAATAAAACCAAGCATTTAATTGAATTCGCTTCCAAGCGCAAAGAAATACCGTTTGCCGTATTCAAACCTACTGGGATGGGGGCTTTTGCTATTTATGAAAAAGTTTCGGCAGGAGCCGATTTAAGTCCGGAAGAGCAAACCAAATGGGAAAAAATCCGGTCGCGTTACTACAATTTATTCGTAGCGGCACGTGAACATGACGTGCCGGTGATGGTGGATGCGGAAGAAACATGGATGCAAAAGGCGGTTGACGATTTACTGGAAGATTTGATGTATGAATTCAACCGGAATAAGCCATATGTAATCAATACGTTACAAATGTATCGCAAAGACCGTTTGGATTATTTAAAAGAATTATTTGACAGAACCCAATCCAAAGGAGTCAAATTGGGTATTAAATTCGTTCGCGGCGCTTATATGGAAAAAGAACGGGAAAGAGCCGAAGAAATGGGATATCCGTCACCCATTTGCGATACCAAGGAAGATACCGATAGAAATTATAATGCCGCTCTACGTTTTATGATGGATAATATTGACAAGGATGTCTTAATATACAACGGGTCTCACAATGAAGAAAGTAATTTATTATTGGCCAATCTCACGGAAGAAAAAGGATTACAAAGAAATGACCCGAGAATTTGGTTCGGACAATTATACGGAATGAGCGATAATATTACTTTTAATCTGGCCAAATTAGGATTTAATGCAAGTAAATATATACCTTTCGGCCCGGTGAAAGACGTGATGCCCTATCTTATCAGGCGCGCCGAAGAAAATACCTCTATAGCCGGTCAAACTAATCGAGAATTGAGATTGTTGGAAATGGAACGAAAAAGAAGAAAATTAATGTAATTTATATACAATTAGGCGTTTATTTTTGTAAACTCGCTGACCAATTGATCATATTTTGATTTTAATTCTTCCAAAAATTCCATTTTAAGACCGGGTTTATAAATACGCACGGCATCGTAAACGTTTTCATTTTTGAAAAAAGTAGCGAGTGCCACATCATAATTCCGGTTGCCAATCGTATCTTTAATAGATAAGGTAATTTTTTTGAATGCATCCCAATTGACGTGTTCGGGGAGTTCGAAATAATACATATGTTCTCTCTTCAAATCCTTGTAACAGGTATCATCCAATTGATTGACTTCGAAAAATTTGGTAAGTTTGATACTTGCTACCTTTTCTCCTTTTCGGTCTCTTTTATGAAATTCGAAACCACCGTACTCCCGGAAAGCCATTTGAACCGCGGCTACATCTTTAAATGAAGGAATATTATGAACCCTGATGGTAAAATATTTGGATTTACCGAACATGACCGTTGCAAACGACGCATCGATATTTTTAAATTCGGTATATTTTCTGATTTTATTGGTCGTCCGGATTATTTTTTCCCACGAATAAGTTTTTTTGGTTACAAAGAAAATATTATCCGGTTTGGAAGCCGATTCGGGAATGATGTCGCCGTGAAATCCGGGAAAGGGATCCACGATATGTAATACAAGAGTCCTGGGAAGCGCTTCTTCTCGCAAAACTTCCATGGTTTCCTCTTTTAAAACGGTACCTACAATTTCTTTTTTTGTCATGACGGGAATATTTGGATTAAAGATAATAAAAAAATCCAAACCATTCTTCATTTAAAACTTATTTATTTGTATTTTTGTCAAACTTTAATATTCTCATGTCCGGAAAACCGACAAAGTATATTTTTATTGCGGGAGGCGTTACTTCTTCACTCGGAAAAGGAATTATCGCCGCATCGTTGGGCAAATTGCTACAAGCCAGAGGATTAAAGGTCAGCATTCTGAAATTGGACCCTTATATCAATGTCGATCCGGGCACTTTGAACCCTTATGAACACGGCGAAGTTTACGTCACGGCCGATGGCGCCGAAACCGATTTGGACTTGGGACATTACGAGCGATTTTTAAATATTCAGACTTCGGCCAAGAATAATTTCACGACCGGCAAGGTCTATCAAACGGTCATTTCGCGGGAAAGAAAGGGAGATTATTTGGGCAAAACCGTACAAGTCATTCCACATATTACCGATGAAATCAAAAAACGCATAAGGAGTTTGGAATCAGACGGTTATGATGTGATCATTGTGGAAATCGGAGGCACGGTAGGCGATATGGAATCTTTGCCTTACATCGAAGCCGTTAGGCAGATGACTTGGGAATTGGGCAAAGAAAATTCCGTAACCATACTCCTGACACTTATTCCGTATTTATCCGCTGCAGGCGAATTAAAAACCAAACCGACCCAGCATTCCGTAAAATTTTTGATGCAAAGCGGGGTGCAACCCGACATTTTGGTTTGCCGGACCGAAAGGCCTTTGTCAAATGAAATCAAAGAGAAAATCGCATTGTTTACAAATGTAAAACCCGACAGGGTAATCGAAGCACTTGATGTGGCCTCCATATATGAAGTGCCTTTAAAAATGAAAGAAGAAGGGCTGGACCGGGCCGTTTTAAGTCAATTAAAATTATCCGGTCAGTCGGCCGAACCCGATTTAACCCAATGGAATGATTTTTTAAGAAAACTAAAATCCGCTACCAAAGAAGTGCGGATCACATTGGTAGGAAAATATATCGAACTTCGGGACGCTTACAAATCCATATCTGAAGCATTACTTCACGCAAGTGTATATAACAACCTGAAACTCAATTTACAATGGGTGAGTTCCGAAAATCTTAATGATGAGAATATCAAGGAAGTGTTGTCCGGGTCGGACGGCATTTTGATTGCGCCCGGATTCGGTTCGCGCGGTATCGAAGGTAAAATTAAAGCCCTTCAATATGCGCGCGAAAATAAGCTTCCCTTATTAGGTATTTGTTTCGGAATGCAATTGTCGGTGATTGAATTCGCAAGAAACGTTTTGGGTTGGAAAACCGCCAATTCCACCGAAATCGATCCTGCGACCGATTATCCGGTTATCGATTTATTACCCGAGCAATTAAAAAAATCCATGATGGGAGGCACCATGCGATTGGGACAAAAGGAAATCAGTTTGAAGAAAAATACCAAAATAAGCGCTGCTTATCAAAAGGATGTCATCCGTGAACGTCATAGACACCGTTATTTTTTTAACGAAAAATACAAGGAGGAATTCGAAAAGGCGGGTATGATTGTATCGGCCACCGATACCGAACAAGGATTGACAGAAGCTTTTGAATTAAAAGATCATCCGTGGTTCGTGACCGTGCAATTTCATCCCGAATATCAAAGTACGGTGGATGCTCCGCATCCTTTATTTATGGAATTTATCAAGCGCTCAAAAGAAAATTAATGAAATTAGATTATGACAGCAAAAAAGAAATCGAATAAAAAACCATCGACCAAAACAAAAAAGACGCAAACAACACCGCAAAAACGGCCTAGTTTTAAGAGTTTGCTTATTCAGTATATTATTTTAACCATCGCCTTTTATTTTGTGGCAAGAAGTTGCGAACGCGCCAGATTAGCCAAAGAAGAGGCCGAAAAAACCGAACAAACCGAACAGGTTAAAAAAGAGGAAAACAAAATCTCACCGGTTCAAATTAAAGACAGCACCGAACTGGCTATGCTTCAAAACGAAATGGGGGATTTTGCCTACGCTTTAACTATTTCCGAACAACAACCCGTATCCGTTCAAACCGACAAACTGGATATTCGATTCACTCCCAAAGGCGGAGCAATTGATAAACTATATCTCAAAACCTATACCAATGCCCAGGGCGGACCGGTCCGGTTGATTGACGGCAACCAGGATTTTAATCTGGATCTGAAACTTAAGACGGGAAAAATTATAGCCACGCGGGATTTTAACTTTGTTCCCGAAGTTCAAAAAACCGACTCGGTTACAATTGTAACCATGAAATTATATGCAGGAAAGGACAAATATCTTGCCTACGAGTACCGCATTCCGAAGGACAATTATATGATTGATTTTCATGTCTATACCAAAAATTTGGAAAATTTAATATCGGAAGAAAATAACGACTTGCATTGGGATTTGAAGGCATACAGCCATGAATTCGATCCGAAATACGAAAATAATTTTACAGCCCTGAAATACGAATATGAAGACGGAAAAACCGACGGTCTCAGTGCTTTGAGTAAAGAAAAGGAAGACGAAGCCGAAGATGTAAATTGGGTGGATTTCAAACAACATTTCTTTTCATCCTTTCTCATCACTCCCGAAAAGCCATTCGAAAAAGCCAAATTCAAGCAAATCACTTTATATGATAAGGAAAAAGACACCTTGCATACCAAACATTTCTTTTTAGACACCCACCTCAAGCCCGAAAACGGCCGTTTGAATTATCAAATGAAATGGTTTCACGGTCCCAATGATTACGATTTGTTGGCTTCATACGGCTATGATATGGAAGAAGTGATTCCGTTGGGTTGGGGAATTTTCGGTTGGATGAATAAATATGTCTTTATTCCCATGTTTGATTTTTTGAAGAAATTTATTTCCAATTACGGCTTGATAATTATTCTGATGACCCTGATAGTCAGATTGATAACTTCACCACTGTATTATAAAACTTACGTTTCACAAGCCAAAATGAAAATCATTCGTCCCGAAATGGATGAAATCAACAAGAAATACAAAGACAATCCCATGAAACGCCAAAAGGAAATTATGGCTTTGCAGTCCAAAGCCGGCGTGAGTCCTCTATCGGGATGTTTGCCGTCCTTGCTATTCATTCCCATATTTTATGCTTTATTCCGCTTTTTCCCTGCCGAATTGGACTTAAGACATAAAGGTTTTCTTTGGGTAAAAGATTTATCGTCCTACGAAAGTTTTATTAACCTGCCCTTCGACATTCCGTTTATAGGGCGTCATATCAGTTTATTTGCATTAATCGCGTCGGTATTGATGTTTCTTTATATGCAAATGAATCAAAGTTCTCAAAACATGTCCATGCCCACTCAGGAAGGCATGCCCGATTTGTCTAAAATGATGAAATGGATGCTCTATTTGATGCCTTTCATGATGTTTTTCTTCTTCAATAATTATGCAAGCGGACTGAGTTTATATTATATGATTTCGACCTTTTTGAGTCTGGTGATTGTATTTGTGATTAAAAAGTATGTCATTGACGAGGAGAAGGTAAAGGCACAAATCGAAGAAAATAAGAAAAAACCAAAAAAACAAAGCCGTTTCCAAGCCAAACTTCAACATCTGATGGAACAAGCCGAACAACAAAAGCGATTGCAAGAAGAAATGAAGCGTAAAAAACGTGGTAAATAATTATTCATGCGGCAATTTTGGCTTATATTGTTGATTACACTCGTACTGTTATTGATTGGTTTTGCAGGAATCGGTATCAAGATTTTATTGAAAAAAGAAGGAAAATTCGAAGGCACATGCGCTTCTATGAATCCCGAAACCAATCCCGACGGCGACCCGTGTCAATTCTGCGGCCGTACTCCGGATGAATACAAGGGAAATTGTTCGCGGGAAATATTGCATAAAATCATGGAAGAGAAAAAGAAAAACCGTGGCGCCGTGTTGGATTGGGACGAACTGAATGAGAGACTTTAGTCTTGGTTTAACTTTAACCTTAACTTAAACTGAATCAATCCTTTAGTTATTGATATTTAAACTTATTAAGATTATGCAAAGGCCGGTTGGTAAGTTTGTCGAACCGCCGGCCGGTGGACAATGACACTATGAAGCAAACGGTGGGACCCAAGCGAAGAGGTGCTGCCCCCGGTTACTCTCACCAAGCCCTCGAAAACTTCACCCAATACTTCTTCAACGGATATAAAATAATGATGGAAGCGATAAAAAACGTCATCATCAACAAAATGGCGGCTTTCATAGAACCGGTGATCCATTCCAAATAGCCAAACGCAAATGTGCCCAATACAATGGCTATTTTTTCAAATACATCGTAGAAACTGAAGTAGGTAGTATGCACACCCGGATCTTCGGGGAGCATTTTGGAATAGGTGGAACGGGAAAGCGTTTGAATGGAGCCCATCACCAATCCTACCAATCCGCCCAGAAAATAGAACCAATATTCCACATTGGGATTGTTTTTATCCAAGAAATAAGCCAATACCGTAATGGCCGACCAAATCAACAAAACAATAATCAAAGCCGAAATATTACCTATTTTTTCGGATATTTTGGCAAAACTCATGGCCCCTACAATACCTACCAATTGTACCAAAAGAATGGTTAAAATCAATTTGGATGCAGGCAATCCCAATTCCTTGCTTCCGAAAATGCCGGCCACATAAAAAATAGTCTGAGCCGCAAAACTATATAAGAAGAAAGCATAAAGAAACCGTCTTAAATATGGTTTATGGCGTATTTCCTTAAGAACTTGAAAAAGTTTTTGGTAACCTTTCAGAAGAATGGATTTCTTGAATGGCGTAGGTTTGTCATAAATATTGTCGGGCAAAACGGCAAAAGGAATTTGGGCGAATAACAACCACCAAATTCCCACGCTTAAAAAAGAAATCCTTGAAGGAAGCGTCGGATCCTTTATGCCATACCATTCGGGAAACATAATCATGCTCAAATTAAAAAGCATGAGTAACACAGACCCGATATATCCGAACGTAAAACCCAATGCACTGGCATAATCTTGCTTTTCCTTAGGAACAATTTCGGGCAAAAAGGCATTATAAAACACCAAACTCCCCCAAAAACCTATACTGGCCAAGACACTGAATATCAACCCGATATGAACCGTATCTCTGCCTTTGAAGAAAAAAAGCATCATGGTGGAAATGGCACCCAAATACGTAAAAAACTTCATAAATATTTTTTTGTTGCCCGTATAATCGGCAATGGAAGAGAGAATAGGGGACATAAGGGCCACAATTAAAAACGAGAATGCAAGGGCATAGGAATACAATTCGGTATTAAGAAACTCATGTCCCAGGAAAATCAATTTGTCGTTTCCGTCCGGAGTTTTGGTGACTTTTTCATAAAAAATAGGAAAAATCGCGGAACTAATAACCAATGCATAAGCGGAATTCGCCCAATCGAACATAGCCCAAGCATAAAGGGGCTTAATTTTTTTCTTCCATTTACTCATTCAATCAATTTTTTTAAATAAGCGGCATATTCGTTTTCGCCATAACTTTCGATTATTTTTTCCAACCGGGCCGTGTCAATCCATCCGTTGCGCCATGCAATTTCTTCAGGGCAACTGATTTTTAAGCCGGTACGCTTCTCTATTACTTTTACAAATTCCGATGCTTCGTTCAACGCTTCGTGCGTACCCGTGTCTAACCATGCATAACCACGCCCTAGAAAATTGACTTTTAGCCGTTCTTCTTCTAGAAACATCTTGTTTACATCTGTAATCTCCAATTCGCCTCGCCACGAAGGTTTAACTTTTTTGGCTTTTTCCACCACATCGGGCGGATAGAAATAAAGACCGGTAATAGCAAAATTACTTTTGGGATTTTGGGGTTTTTCTTCCAAACCGGTCACCATTCCGTTTTTATCAAAATTAATGATGCCGTAGCGTTGTGGTTCATTGACATAATATCCGAATATGACCGCTTTATTCTCCTGTTCAACCGTATTTTTGGCATTACGTAATTTACGAGTCAAATTACCTCCGAAAAAAATATTATCACCCAAAACCATACTAACCGGTTGATTATTAATAAATTTTTCGCCTATTAAAAATGCTTGTGCCAATCCGTCCGGTGAGGGTTGCTCGGCATATTGTAGCGACAAACCTAAATGGGATCCGTCATCGAAAAGTTCTTTGAATTTCGGTAAATCCGAAGGGGTGGAAATGATAAGAATATCACGTATGCCGGCAAGCATCAGAACGGATAACGGATAGAAAATCATCGGCTTATCATAAACGGGCAATAATTGTTTGGAAACTACTTTTGTTAAAGGATACAAACGGGTTCCGGCACCGCCGGCTAAGATAATTCCTTTCATAAACCTCGGTTTTTATACATTTTATCATAATAATTCCGGTACGCGCCGGATGTAACCTGTTTTAACCAATCCTGACGATCCAAATACCATTGAACGGTTTTTCTTATACCTTCGTCAAAACGGACGGCGGGTTGCCAACCTAATTCGGTTTTAATTTTGTTTATATCAATGGCATAGCGCCAATCATGGCCGGCACGATCCTTTACAAAACGGATAAGTTTTTTTGAAATCCCGATAGGGGAGCGGCCGAGAAATTCGTCCGTCACTTCACATAATTTTTCGACCACTTCAATATTTTTCAATTCATTATTTCCGCCTATATTATAAGTTTCGCCGTTTCGGCCTTGATGCATGATCAAATCAATTGCCCGCACATGATCTTCGACGTATAACCAATCCCTGACGTTTTCGCCTCGACCATATACCGGAATAGGTTTGTTATGAATTATATTGTTGATAGTCAACGGTATAAGTTTTTCAGGAAATTGGTATGGTCCGTAGTTATTCGAGCAATTGGAAATAATAACCGGGAGGCCGTAAGTATGGTAATAAGCGCGAACAAAATGGTCGGAAGCGGCCTTGGAAGCAGAGTAGGGGCTATGCGGGTCGTAGCATGTTTTTTCGGTGAATTTGCCGGTATCACCCAACGATCCGTACACCTCGTCGGTAGAAATATGGTAAAATAATTTGCCTTCGGTGTTCGGCCAATATTTTCGGGCTACATTAAGTAAATTTACCGTTCCCGTTACATTGGTGTGCACAAAATCATCGGGGCTGTCGATAGAGCGATCCACATGCGATTCGGCTGCCAAATGCAAGACCGTATCGAAATCATATTGACCGAAAAGCTTGTCCAACAAGGATTTATCGAGAATATCACCTTTTACAAAACGGTAATTAGGGGCATTTTCCACATCCCGCAAGTTGATTAAATTTCCGGCATAGGTCAATTTGTCGAGATTCACAATGAGATAATCGGGGTATTTTTTTACAAAATAATTAACCAAATTGGAACCGATAAAGCCGGCTCCGCCCGTAACTAAAATTTTTTTCTCGAATGAATCCAAGATAAATAAATTTTTGTTTATGCAAGATAAGAATTTACACGGATTTGGAGTTTATATTCAAATTTCACCGGAAAATTTTAGTATTTATTTTGTAAATTTGTGTATATGAAGGAGAAAAACAACTTTATCGACCGGTTGCCGGACCGTTTGTTTTGGGATGTGGACCGTTCAAAACTGGACCCTGAACAACATAGCCGTTGGTTAATAGAGCGCATTTTGATGTGGGGTAGTTTGGATGATTTCAAGCATTTATTGGCTTATTACGGCTGGGATGAAATCGTAAAGGTTGCCAAAAAATCCCGTCAAATCGATTGCAAAACAGCTTCCTTTGTTGCCCATATGACCGGAACACCTAAAGATGAATTTTTATGTTATTCTACAAAACAGTCGAACCGGAAGCTTTGGTTTTATTAAGAGCCATTCAACAAAAACCGGTTTTCCGAAATCTTCGCTTGGTAGGGGGAACGGCTTATGCATATTTTTATAAAGCAAATGAAAAAGAAGAAGATATTGACGTATTTCTCCGCATCCTATTTAACATAATATAAATTATGTAACATTTCGGCTTGTTTTTTAATACTTATTGTTTTACTACAAAATCCTTATATTTACATGATGATTAAAACCCATGAATAAATTTTCCTATTCAAACGAAATTGCCAAAGGAATCCTCAAAGCCGTATTCTCTTTGCTGGCCTTGGCGGTTTTGGTTTGGTTTCTAATAAAAATTGCGCCGGTTATTACTTATTTAGTCATTTCATTTATTGTCGTCATTCTCGGCCAACCTATAAAAGATTTTCTCATCGAAAAATTAAAATTTTCGAATTTCATGGCTACATTAACGGTCATCCTTTTGTTCCTTATATTGTTGATTGCGCTCTTTACCATGTTTATTCCCTTAATTTTACAACAAAGTCAAAATTTATCCGTATTGAATACCGATACTTTTCAGGAAAAAATATCCGATGCGCTGGACTATATAAATGAATACCTTAAGTCGCATGGTATCAATTGGTTGGATAATTTTTCCATCATGGATCTTATCAAAGAAATCAATTTGTCATACATTACCGGCTTCGTTCAAAATACGGTTTCGTTACTGGGCAATCTGTTCATCGGTCTTTTTTCCGTGGTATTTATTTCATTTTTCTTACTCAAAGACAAAAGTTTGACTTCCCACACGGTTTTTTCCTTTATTCCCGAAGCCGAACGCGGACGTTATAAAAAAGTTGTGGATAATATTAAAACACTGTTAGCCAGATACTTAAGCGGTTTAATGCTGCAGATTTTCATCCTATTTATGATTTATAATATTACTTTGCATTTATTGGGCATTCCCAATGCGACGATTATTGCTTTTCTTTCCGCCCTACTCAATTTGATTCCTTATGTTGGGCCGCTTATAGGAGTTATTTTAATGGTTACGCTCAGTATCACCGCCCAGTTGGATACCATGAATACAGATTTGATGTTCCGCAATGTAAAATATATTTTAATCATGTACGCCATCGCGCAATTGATTGACAATTATTGGACCCAACCCTTTATCTATTCCCGCTCGGTAAAATCTCATCCATTGGAAATTTTTCTCGTAATCCTGATTGCCGCCAATCTTTTCGGCGTTTTAGGTATGATTGTCGCCATACCGGTTTATACCATTTTAAAAATCCTAGTGAAAGAATTTTATAGTGAATATCGCCGATATTTCGTATTATGGAAATAAAAAAATACTCACTCCCCTACTTTGATATGGTAAAATTTTGAATAACCGCTCACAAAATATTTTTCAGGAGAAATTCCGGGTGTTAATGCTGATGCAGGCATAAATTTCATGATTTGCTTGCTTTGGGCTTCTATGACGGAATCTTCAACTGGATGAAGCGGAATATGAATAAATTTCTTAGCGTTTTTTGTCGTAAGATAAAGAGTCAAATGGTCTTTATCATTTAGAATTAACGAATGTTTGTGCGGGTTATTTATTTCCATGCTTATCGTATCGGATTGGAGCAATTTATCTTTATTTAATATCTTTATTTTCAACCGGTTAAAAACCTGAAAATGATCGGAATAGGCATATAAAATCGTATCCTTCCCTACTCTTTTTACTTGATAAAAATCCGACGGCCAAATGCCTATGAATATGACATCCTTATTGTGAAAATTGTCATAATCCCATAAATCATATTGATTTTTCCGGTAGTAAATATTATTTAAAGAAAAAGCACTGTCTCCGGTATAAAAAGTATGCTTGGCCGCACGTTGATAAGAATTAATAAATATAATCTTTCGTTGATTTGCCAAATTTTTAATTGTATCAAAATACATCGCTTTTTCCCGGTGAAATTCGGTATTTAAATCCAATGGAAGTACAAGCAAAATCCGTAGCAAAAGTATAATTCCAATGCTTATTATTAGCCATTTTAAATAGCCATTTATTCGTCCTTCTTCGGATGAAAAATAAAAGTATAAATAAATGACAAATGGAATCCCGGCTATTGCAATCCAATGGGCTTGGACCCATGCCTTAAAGGCATAAAATATAAAAAACAAAACAATCAATAGAAATAATTTCGCATAAAAACCCGGTACTTTTTCCTTAATTGAATACCGGAAAAGAGATTTTAGAAATAGATATAACAAAACCGGATTGATTATCAACAACATACCCGAAAAACTCATTTTTAATTTTTCTATAAGGGATAGCGGGACAAAATCTCTTTCAATCAAATGGAAACGAAGGGAAATGAAATCATGCTGCCATTGCCAATAAATATGTGGGACATAGAGCAATAATGCGAACAATAATGCCATATAAAGTCGTGACTTTTTCCATAAGCGTGGAGACAATAATAACGAAAATAAAATAAGAAGCCCGCCATGGTATTTGGAATACATCACCAAAGCCATGGACAGTCCCAATAAAAAAGTATTTTTCCAAGATGCTTCTTGTTTAAAACGATCCAAAATCAATAAATATAACGTTCCGAAAAATAATAAAGGCACATCTGGAGTTGCTATAAAACCGTATATATGAAAAATGGGAATACTCAGGACAATTAAAATAAGAAGTATAAAATTAACCTCGATTTGCTTCCGTAATAAGATTTTTCTGAATAACAATAAGATGAGTATGGAAAATAAAACCGGAAAAATTCGAACTGCAAGTTTACCATCAAAAATCAAGTCCCCCACCCCAATGAGCCATCCAATCATGGGCGGATGATCGAAATACCCCCAATCGGGGTTTTGTGCATACATAAAATAATAGGCCTCGTCATGAGCAATCGGTGTCCATAAGGCCTGCAAGAAATTAACTAGAAAAACCAATAAGAGAAGATATGCGGTATTGACTTTCTTCAACAAATTCATGTTCCAAAGATAAAAGGATTTTTCAGTAAAAAAGAAATTAAATGTATAAATCTTCAAACAGATTTTTTTCTTAACATTTCGATTATTTCATATTAGAATGCTCATTATCAACGGATTGCAGGGAAATATTCAATTATATTGCTTGACAAAACAGATCGTATTTATTATATTTATATATAATTAAAAAATAAAAAACTATGAAAAAAATTGTTTTTTACCTCATTCTGTCTTCGTTCGTAATGCTTTCCTGCAAACGGCCCAATCCGCCCGTTACGGATGATACGGGACATGTCAAACTGTACATCGACAATCAATTGATTTTCGACAAGGATGTGGAGGACATGCACTATGCGGAGCTATATAAAACGGTAACATTCCGATACGCCGAAACGCCTTCAGCCGCTCTTGCCGGCGGTATTTCCAATGTGCCGGATGTACATTCATCCAATGCCATCCTGTCGGGTACACCCAATGACATTATCTATGCTTGCGATACCACTTCCTTGTGCTGCGTACAGGTTCATAGCGATACGGGTGAATTTACGGCTCCCGACGGACATCCGATCAGACATTTATTTGGCAACGGCGGAACCGTAACCCGCCCGGCGAAAAACAAGGTAGTCGCCGAAGGCGGATGCTACGAAATCACCGATCCCGTGAATCCCGCTACCTATACTTTCCGCTTGGAAATAACCACTGATGCCTTGCCGTAAAACATCTGGAAAGATAGAAAAACCAAGCCCGGTCATAGCCGGGTTTTTCTTTATCTGGAAAAAATATAAAGAATGCTCAATTCCCGAAAGGCAGTTTAAAATGCCTTCCCGACGGTTCTATTTCTTTAATAATCTTCATTTCGTTGAAATAAAAAAAAAAAAAACGAAAAATTATTTTACCATTTTTAATTTTATAATAAAATCTTCCTCTTCCAATGAAATGCTTGAAAACGAAACCGTTAAGCGGGACAAAATGCTTTCTATTTCTTTTTTGGTAATGGAAGAATGCGCCCTTACGACATATAAAAAATAAGGTCCCCAAAACCACCCGTATTTCCTAATAAAATTCCGTTTAATATCTTTCGGTAACTCGCCGTTTATATCATAAATAAATGCTTTTCCTCCTTTTTTTAAAACACGGTAAATTTCTTCAAACGCTTTTTCCGCGCGGTGCCAATGATGCAAGCTGGCCGTACTTATCACGGCATCAAAAGTTTCGTTTGGGAAAGGCAAATCGTATGCGCTGGCCACCTTAAAATCCACGCGCTCTTCCACTCCCGCTTTACGGGCGTTTTTCCGGGCAATTTTTATCATGGCAGGCGATAAGTCTATACCCGTAAGTTTAAGCGCTTCATTCCGTTGGGCAAGCATAACGGGTAAATAACCCGGTCCCGTTCCAACGTCCAAAATATTTCCCGAAGAGATTTCATTTAAAATCTCATCGGCAACTTTTCCGTAAAAATCGCGCATAATCGCACTATGCGCAGCAACTTTATTGTAAAAATACGCACCCGGCGCCGGAATTTTTTCGATTTGAAACAAATGAAGGAGTTTTTTTAACATTTCCGGTGGTTTAGGCAACTTAAAAGTCGTAATACTTCAAAGTTAAATTTTTTTAGGGAAATGGGGAAAATTCTGTTAAGCCGGAAATCAAATGCACAATTTCATCCCGATAATAAATATCGGGACAAGCTCAACGATTTATCAATAATCATCACCCCTTCTTCGTCCCCCGTCCGAAATACGCATCAATACTTTCCGCCGCATAAAATCCGTCGGCGATGGCCGAGATGGCATCCACTTTGCCGTATTTGACGGCGTCGCCGCCGGCCCAAAGTTTGGGATAGCCCGTAAAGCGGTTGTCGTCCACTTTGATTTTGCCGCGGACAAATTCCAGCGCTTCTTCCACCTCCTTAGGCAGCAGGCTGAAATCCGCTTTTTGGCCGATGGCCGCAATCACGGCGTCGCATTCGATGATGGTTTCGCTGCCTTCGATAGGCACCGGTCGCGGACGACCGCCACCTTCCGGTTTCACAAGTTGCGCCCGTACGTATTCGATGGCTTTCAGGCGGCCGTTTTCGTCCTTGATGATACGCGTGGGAATGGCTTTCTCGATGATTTCCACGCCTTCTTCCAATGCGCCTTCGATTTCCTCGTCGTCGGCCGGCATGTCCACGATGCGGCGGCGGTAGAGTTGCACCACTTCGGCACCCAAACGGCGGCTTACGCGCGAGCTGTCCATGGACACGTCGCCACCGCCCACCACGACCACCTTCTTGCCGATGTCCACCGGCTCGCCGGCGTTCACCTTGCCCAGGAAGTCGATGGCGGTCCACACACCCGGCGCATCATCGCCTTCGATGCCCAGGTTCCAGCCCTTTTGCAAGCCCACGCCCATAAACACGGCGTCGTGTTGGTTGTAGATTTCGTCAAATGTGATGTCCTTGCCCACGGCGGTGTTGAAATGGATTTTTACGCCCACGGATTTCATATAATCCACCTGTTTTTGGATGCTGTCGTACGGCAGGCGGTATTTGGGAATGCCGTACATGATCATACCACCCGGATCTTTTTTGGCTTCGTAAATGGTAACGTCGTAGCCCTTCAAGGTCAGGTAGTAGCCGGCGGTCAATCCGGCGGGACCGGCACCGATGATGCCCACCTTGATGCCGTTGGGTTCGCGGATTTCGGGATCCACGATTTTGCGGATCATATCGGCGTTTTCGGCCCGTTCGGTGGCGTAGCGTTTCAGCCAGCGGATGGCCACGGCATCGCCGCGCACTTGCAACGAACAGATGCTTTCGCAACGGCGCGTACACACCTTACCGCACATTTCCGGCAGGTCGTTGTTGTCGTAAATAATCTTGATGGCCGCTTCGTCGTCGCCGCGCGAAATGGCGTTGATATATTCGGGAATGTGCATATGCACCGGACAGTTTTCCGTACACAAACCGCAGGTAATACAACGGCTCGCCTCGATGCGTGCTTCCTGCTCCGTGTAGCCCAAAAAGACCTCGGCAAACGACTTGACGCGCGTTTCGGGATCCAGTTCGCGCATAGGCACGCGTTCGAAAAGGTTCAGGCTGATATCCTTGTCGGCCGTAAAGCTGATTTGTTCCTTGGCTTCGGGATTGTCCTTGCCCGGCGTCATCAGGAAGTCGTACGGATCCGGCGACACTTTGATAAAGTCTTTGGTCATGTTCAACGAACCGGTGGGACATACGTCCACACACAAGGCACAATAGCAACAACGCCCGTAATCCACGCGCGGACGCAGGCCGCTATCGCCCGGCTGCCCTTCCACGCCTTCCACTTCCACCATGTCGATGGCTTCGTTCATACAAATGGTGGAACAGTTGCCGCAACCGATACACAATTCCAAATCATTATAATGAAATCCCCGGTACCGGTCCGACACTTCCTTGGTCTTATCCGGATACGGAATGGTATGCGGCTCCTTGGCGATTTGCTTTAACGCGCCGAGCGGGACTAATATGCCTTTAAGATCTATAATGCTCATAATTACTATTTTTCAATTAAAGATGAATTTTTGTTTTCGGTAAACGGTAAACGGTAAATGGGAAACGTTTTTTTTCGGTAAACGGTAAATGGGAAATGGGAAACGGTTTTTTCGGTAAACGGTAAATGGGAAATGGGAAACGTGTTTTTTTGGTAAACAGGAAAGTAATATATTAATGTATCAGTATGCATTTCATTTAGTTTTTTTGGTATTTTCTTTTTCATTTATATGACGGATAAAGCCCGATATTAATTGAGAGATTTGCATGGTCAATTGATACAAGCGTTTAAAATCTTCATCGCTTATTTTGTTTAAATCCTTAGCCAAGTAAAGCATAGATCTTACTTCCGCAGTGGAACCTTTGGCCATGTAAAGAAAGTAGGTGAATTCTTTTTCGGTTTTCCGTTCAAATCCCTCGGCAATATTATTCATGATGGAAACGGAAGCACGTTGAATTTGATTTTTAAATTCAAAATCTTTTTGACCTTCGAATGTTTTATAAATATCCAAAGTCAATTGTCTTGCCTTTTGCCAGGAGATAATATCTTCAAACCGAAGTATGCCCATTTTTAATATTTATAATTTTCCTAATTCAATTTTTCATTTACCATTTCACGTTCCACATTCTCCATTTTCCATTCCACGTTTCCCGTCTTCCGTTCTCCTTTTCACATTCCACATTCTCCGTTCTCCGTTCCACATTCCATGGTTACCGTTCTCCGTTCTCCATTTTCCGTTTCACATTCCACGTTTCCCGTTTCCCGTTTCCCGTCACCTTTCCATTTCCGGCGGACAAGCCCCCAGCGAGTTCAAGATAAACGACACATCGGCGATATTTTCGCCCGGCAGGATTTTTTCCAGTACGGTGATGCCGTTGGTATAGGCGGCGCCACGCAGGTGGACGCGTCTCGGTTTTTCGCTGCCGTCGCTGACCACGTAGAAACCGATTTCGCCACGTACGCTTTCGGTTTTGACCCATGCCTCGCCTTTCGGCACGCGCCATTTCATGGGATTGGGAATGCGGTTGTAGTAGCTGCCGCCCGGCATTTTTTCCAATGCCTGCCGCACGATGCGGATGGATTGCTTGATTTCGTCGCGGCGTACCAATGCCCGTGCCCACACATCGCCCCCTTCGTAGGTGGGAATGTCGAAGTCCAGCTCCCCGTAGGCGGCATACGGTTCGTCCTTGCGCACGTCGTGTGCGATGCCTACGCCTTTGAGCGGCGGACCGGTAACGCCCCATTCCACGGCTTTGTCCTTGGGAATGATGCCTACGCCTTGCGCCCTTTTTTGGAACACGGCGTTGTCGAACAGCAGGTGGTTGTAGTCGGTCAGGCGTTTTTCCAGATAGTCCATGACGCGCAACGCCTTGTCTTTCCAGCCCTTGGGAAGGTCGCGACGCACGCCGCCCGGCCAAATATACATGTGGTAAATCCGCGCGCCGGTCAGGTCCTCGAACAGGTCCAGGACGTAGTTGCGGTCGCCCACGGTCCATTGCCCCAGCGTATAGAGCCCCGCCGAACCGGCCTGACCGCCGTACCACAGCAGGAAGGATTGGATACGTGCCAATTCGGCCACAATGGTACGGATATATTGCGCCCGCGGCGGCACCTCGCGTCCTTCGATGGCTTCCACCGCCCGCGCGTAGGTCAGCTCCATGGGATCCGGCTCCGGCACACAGAAGCGGCACAGCAAGGTGAAGGACTGCAACCAGTTGCGTTGTTCGATAAGTTTTTCGAAAGCCCGGTGCAGGTAGCCGATATGCGTTTCGGCACTCACCACCGTGTCGCCGATCACCTTCAATTTGACCATCATATTCCCCGTTATCCCCGGATGCTGCGGCCCGATGAATAAGGTGGTTTCTTTATTTCGCTTTATATTGATCATAGTAATTTGTTTTCTGTTAAATCGTTAAACCGTGCAATCGTGCAATCGGTCTTTTATTTTTGTTAAATCGTTAAACCGTGCAATCGTGCAATCGGTCTTTTATTTTTGTTAAACCGTGTAATCGTGCAACCGGATTTATTTTTCATTGTCGTTCGCTTTTTGTTGTTGGTAGAATTTTTGCAAATTGTTTAATTGATTGGAAATGTGTGCAATTTTTTCGCGAAAAGGGATTAAATCATCTTTTTGGATAAATCCCAGTTCGTTGGCTAAAATTAATTGGCTCATTACTTCCATTAAACTTGAAAAAGTCACGGTAATAAAATGCGACTTGGCCGTTAATGTATTTCTTGAAGTTCCTTCGGCTATGTTAGATGAAACCGAAACCGCGCTTCGTCGTAATTGCGAAGTCAAACCGAATTTTTCATCACCGGGAAATGATTTGGTTAAATCGTAAACCATTTTGCTCAATTCAATGGCATTTTTCCAAACATCCAATTTCTCAAAAGGAAAATTATACGGATATGTCTTTTTCTCCCTCATCGATTTAACGGTTTAACGGTTCAACGGTTTAACAACTATCATCGGTTTAACGGTTTAACGATTTAACGGTTTAACAACTATCATCGGTTTAACGATTTAACGATTTAACAATTAATCCCTCGAATATTTCTTCGCAAAATCCGGTACTTTTTCGCCGGTGCGTTTGGTGATATATTCGCGCACGTTTTGTGCGTCCTCACGTCCGGGACGTGTTTCGTAGGTTTCCATGGCGTATTTACGCGTGTCGAAATCGCGGCGCATCGGCGGCGGACCTTCCCAGCCTTCCAGGATAAATTCACGCGGCGCTTTCAGGCCCGGAAATTCGATGCCGAACATTTCGCGGATTTCGCGCTCGTAGGTATGCGCTTGGTCCCAAATGGTATCGATATTTTCCATTTCGGGATTTTCGCGGTCGATGCGTGTTTTGACCAGCACGGTGGTTTTATCCTCCGGCCGCCAGACGATATACACCAGTTCGAATTGCCCTTCCTCGATCCAATCCACACACGAAATATGGTTCAGATGAATAAATCCCATTTGATTTTTCAGGTAGAGCAACATACTCGACACACGGTTTTTATCCACCTCCACCGTGATTTGGCGATCGCGAAGGATTTTGGCGTCCGTACCGAAAATTTCGTTTAGTTTGGTTATTACTTCATTCATGATTGGATATTTTCTGTTAAATCGTTAAACCGTGCAATCGTGCAATCGGATTTAATTTTGTTAAACCGTGCAATCGATAAATCGTGCAACCGGTCTTTTATTTTTGTTAAATCGTTAAACCGTGCAATCGTGCAACCGGATTTATTTGTCATTGTCATTGTCATTCGCTTTTTGTTGTTGGTAGAATTTTTTCAAATTGTTTAATTGATTGGAAATATGTGCAATTTTTTCGCGAAAAGGGATTAAATCATCTTTTTGGATAAATCCCAGTTCGTTGGCTAAAATTAATTGGCTCATTACTTCCATTAAACTAGAAAAGGCCACCGTTACGAAATGTGACTTGGCCGTTAATGTATTTCTTGAAGTTCCTTCGGCTATGTTAGATGAAACCGATACAGCGCTTCGTCGTAATTGCGAAGTCAAACCGAATTTTTCATCACCGGGAAATGATTTGGTTAAATCGTAAACCATTTTGCTCAATTTAATGGCATTTTCCAAACATCCAATTTCTCAAAAGGAAAATTATACGTATATGTCTTTTTCTCCCTCATCGATTTAACGGTTTAACGGTTCAACGGTTTAACAAATTTCATCGGTTTAACGGTTCAACGATTTAACGATTTAACAAACCTCACCAGTTGTATTCATCCGGAAAATCCCAATTCTTAATCACTTTCCGTTGATTGGCGCGATACCAATCCAGGTTTTTACGGTAGCATTCGCCGTTGCCGGCGTTGCCGTTTTGGATCATTTCCTGCAATTTGGCAAAGCCCTTCAACACCGCTTCCGGCCTCGGCATGCAGCCCGCGATATACACATCCACCGGAATGTAGCGGTCCAAGGCCTTAATGGTGTTGTAACTGTCGAAATACATGCCGCCGTTTATGGTACACGAGCCGAAGGCCACCACGTATTTGGGATCCTGCATTTGTTCATATACGCGGATAACGCGCTTCAAGGTCTTAACGGACAAATAGCCCGTGATCATCAGCACGTCGGCTTGGCGCGGTGTGGCGGCGCCCCGGATGCCCAGGCGTTCGGCATCGTAGCGGGACGTCAGCGTGGCCGGAATTTCAATGGCGCCGCAGCCGGTGCCGTAGGCCAGCAGAAACAGGGAGTGTTTGCGCGCAAAATTCAGGATAAATTCCACCGTCTTTTGCGTCTCTTTATCGTTGACGCGTCCCGCCGAAGTACAGCGCGGCGCAAAGTCGATTTTGGCCTGCTCGATTTGTTCCTTCGTCGGTCGCGTGATGATGCGTATGCCTTTGGTGTCGGACATAATTTATTGTTTTAATGTATAATATTTTTTTAATTCTTCTAATACTAATGGTGTATACCAATCTTTTGCTATTCCTTGTTTTTTAATAGGATCCAAATAACGTTTTTTATGATAAGTAGGATTACCTTTTAAACCCTTTAAAATTCTATAAAATTTAGAATTTTGTTTGAAATCAGAAAATAAATTTCTGGCTTTTTTTACTACCATATCAAAAGTTAATGTATATAAATCCTTGTACAAATGTGTTTCTTCAACTTGTACTTTCTTTTTTGCATCCTTCGATAATTGGATATCTCCACTTATAATATTATTAACCGTTAATTTCGCATTTTCTTGATCTTTGGTTATCCCTACAATAATATCCGCATTTTTTATCCTATTCTCATTAATGACTGCAACTTGGAAAGTAGAAAAAATTGGTTCATCTATTCCTTCCTCATATAAGTTTTTTGTTCTTTCAAAAAGTCTTCTAATAAATTCTTTTGTAGAATAAGAAGTATAATTATTTTGTGAATTTGGACTTAAAAAATCGATAGGATTACTAAATGGCTTAAAACCAATTGGCAGTAAAAATAAACTACATTCTTCTGCTAAATCATAATTAAAATGTTTCTTTAAAAAATTATTGAATAAAAGAATATTTTTATATAAAAGAGCGAACAAAATTGCGTCAATTGGATCTTTATAAAAATGTATAATATGGTTTCTATATTCATATAAAGAATTCAAATTTTCTTCGATAACTTTAAAATCTTTTCCTAATGTAGATGATACAAATTTCACACATTCCTCAAATGGCTTTGTTCTTCCATCCTTTTTAATTAATTTAACATCTGGATGATATTCATTTATATAAGCTTTAAGCATAAGTTCCCATGCATTTATAACTAAAATGGTAACGATCTCATACCTATAATCAATTTTCGGTTTATTATGAAGCTCAATAGCACTAATTATAGCAGATTTAGCGTTTTCTATCAAGGCTTCTGTTAATGGTTTCATGAATTAAAGTTTTTAAGAATTATTTTTATACAAAGCCCAAATAATGGCCAGGACACCGAATGCCAACGGCCACTTCCAGAAAAACCTTACCGCCTGCTCGGTACGGAAGCGCGGCATGACGATGCCTATACTCACCGGGATCATGTAGAGCAGGAAGGTTTTGACAATCAATTCGCCCAAGCCCGCCAGCACGGCCCAGATACCCGTCAACGTGCCGGGATGACCGGCGCCGCCCAGGAAAATGTCGGTGAGCAATACCAACTTGACAAAGGCGAAAATGGAACCGCCCGTCATAAGTGTTCCCAAATACTTGCCGCCGAATTCCGACATCGGTCCCGAAGCCAACTCGGCCGGCGCACCGATAATGTCAAACGGCGAATAATGGAACATACCCAAGGCCGAAAACAATGCCGCCAGGAAGGCAAACGGATTTTCCAGCAATATCCACCGGCCCGTTTCCTGTTGGTAATGCATCAGGTCGGTGAGCGACGTGGTATGGAATTGCAACATCACCGCCACCAGCGACAGTACGAACGGGATTTCGTAACCCACCAGCAGCGATAATCCACGCGACACACCTATGGCCGAATTGGGATTGCCCGTTTCGCCGGCGCCCAAAGCCATGCCCAGCGAACCGAATACCATAATGTAGAGCAGGAAAATCAGGTCGCCTTTGAAGTTAAAGTTATCGAACCACAGCCCCGCATGCAGCACGGGAATAAACAGCAAGGCCGTAACGGCGGCCACCACCACCCACACCGGCGCCAAATGCGTCATTACGCCGTGCGTTACGTTGGTGGTTTTGCCCTGCAATTTGAGCAAGTCCAAAAAATTCTGCCACACCGGCGGCCCGATACGGTTTTGAGCGCGTGCGATTATCTTTCTGCGCAAGCCTCCATAAAACATTCCGACCGTAAAGGCCAAAATGGTGGTTATGATGATACCGGTTAGTTGGATGCCTATTTTTTCCATAGTCTTTTTCTGTTAAATCGTTAAATCGTGCAATCGTGCAATCGGTCTTTTATTTTTGTCAAATCGTTAAACGGTGCAATCGTGCAATCGGAGTTAATTTTGTTAAACCGTGTAATCGTGCAACCGGATTTATTTTTCATTGTCATTCGCTTTTTGTTGTTGGTAGAATTTTTTCAAATTATTTAATTGATTGGAAATGTGTGCGATTTTTTCGCGAAAAGGGATTAAATCATCTTTTTGGATAAATCCCAGTTCGTTGGCTAAAATTAATTGGCTCATTACTTCCATTAAACTTGAAAAAGCCACGGTAATAAAATGCGACTTGGCCGTTAATGTATTTCTTGAAGTTCCTTCGGCTATGTTAGATGAAACCGAAACCGCGCTTCGTCGTAATTGCGAAGTCAAACCGAATTTTTCATCACCGGGAAATGATTTGGTCAAATCGTAAACCATTTTGCTCAATTCAATGGTATTTTTCCAAACATCCAATTTCTCAAATGGAAAATTATACGGATATGTCTTTTTCTCCTTCATCGATTTAACGGTTTAACGGTTCAACGGTTTAACAAATTTCATCGGTTTAACGGTTCAACGATTTAACGGTTTAACAATTAACTAAATATCTTCGCCCCAAAAATCAACAAAATCACCAAAAACACAATCACATACAACGCATAAGTCTGCGCATTCCCCGTGTAGATTTTACGTACAAAACCGAAAAACGCCTCCAACGCCGCGCCCAAATCTTCCCAAATGCCGTTGGCGTCCCAATCATACAAGCGGCCGATAGCCCGTTCGAACGGTTTGAAAAAGCCCCGTTGGAAGGTCAGGTTGTCTTGCGGCGACGGAATTTCGCCCGACGTGGAAATATCCTTCGTGCTGACCCACTTGGTGGTCTTGCGGCCTTTCAACGTAATGTAAATAGCCACCAGCACAAACACGATGCCCACCGTGGAGCCGACGGTAACCAAATCCACACCGTTGCCCCAGTTGTTCAGCAAGATGCTCATATGCCAATCAGGCACCGGCAAGCCCCAACCGGCCAGTACGTCAGCGGCCGGCTTAAATATCAATCCGGGATACATGCCCGTTACGATCGACACCGCCGCCAAAACCAACATCGGCAGCAGCATCCACCACGACGCTTCCTTCACCTGCTTGATTTCCTCTTCGGCTTGTCCCAGGAACAGCCCGAACAGGAAGCGGTAGGCATACAAAAAGGCGGCCGTGGACGAGAAAAATATCACAATCACCAGGAAATAACTGTGCGTTTCGGTAATAAGGCTTTCGTAGAGCAACCATTTGCCTACAAAACCGCCCAACGGCGGCACGCCCGCCAACGAAATCACCGACACCAACGCCACAAAGAAGGTCCAAGGCATGCGTTTGATCAAGCCCGAGATTTCGCGGAAATCCGTAGTGCCGGCTTGTTTTTCCACCGCGCCCGCCACCATAAACAGTGCGCCCTTAAAGGCCGCATGCAACACGGCCAAATACAGCGCCGCCATCAATCCCAGGCGCGTGCCCGTGGCCAAGGCCGTTACGATATAGCCCAATTGCGCCACCGACGAATAGGCCAGCAAATACTTGGCATCGTTTTGGCGAATGGCTTGCAAGGTGCCTACCACCGCCGTGATACCGCCCAGCCAGCCCAAAATCCAGCGGAACCAGAACATACCGTCGCCGCCGCCGGCATAAAGGCCCGTAAGCACCATAAGCAGGCCCAAAACGCCCATTTTGGACATGGCGCCCGAAAATACGGTGGTAAACGACATCGGCGTTTTGGCATATACATCCGGCGCCCATACGTGGAACGGCACCACCGCCGCCTTCACGGCAAATCCCAGCATCAGGAAAGCGGGAATATACCAATGGTTACGGAACGAAAATGCGCCGGCTTGCCACAGATCGGCTATATCGTAGGTGTGGTAATAATGCCCCGCCATCACAATGGCCGTCAGCATGGCATAGGCGCCTATGGAACTGAAAATAATGTATTTGATGCCCTTGGTTTCCACGCCGTAGTAGGCATTGTAAATAGCCAGCAGAAACGACGTCCAGGTCATAATTTCCCAAAACACAAAAAACGAAATCAGGTCGCGGCTCACCGACACGCCCAGCATGCCGCCGGCACTCATCAGGAAGGCCGCATAAAAATAGCCCAAGCGCGCCTTGCCTTCCATGTATTTGACCGAATAAATCAAGGCAAGCACCGTCAATCCCAGCACAATCCATCCGAAAAAGCGCGCCGCCGCATCCTGTTGCCAATGCAAGTCGAAGCCCAGGATCGACAGGCGGAAGTGTTGGCCCTCAGGCGTCAAGGCGAAAGCCACGGCCGCCGCCAAGGCAAAAGCCAAAGCCACCGGTCCGGTCCATCGCCGGTTCAGGTCGTCGATAAAGAAGGCCACCAAGGCGCCGCCGAACAATATCAATAATGCTACGTAGATATCCATTATTTTACACTTAATACGTTTTGAATATAGGCCTGTTTATCCAGCAAGAACATGCTTGCCTTGTGCAGATAACCGGAAATCAGGTCGGGATAGAGCCCCAACACCACGATAATTACCGCCAGGGACGTCATGGCCACCAAGGCGTTGATGCTTGGCTTGTGCGATGCCGGTTCGGTTTCTTCCTTACCGAAATAAATCCGTCCGATGACGCGCAGGTAATAGGTCATTTCCACAATGGTAATGGCCAAAATACCGATGATAAGCGGCAACAATTCGCGCTTGGCCGCGCCCGACAGAATGTAGAACTTGCTCCAAAAGCCCGAAAAAGGCGGAAAGCCGATTATGGCCAATGCGCCCAGGGAAAACAGGAACGACACATACGGCAAGCGCTTGTGAATACCGTTGAGCGCCACCAGGCGTTTGGAGTTGTTATTGTAGATAAAGTAACTGCCCGTCATAAAGAGCAATGCTTTGATGACGGCATGATTGATAATCAGGAACAATGCCCCGAACAAGGCCGTTTCGTTGCCGATGCCCAGCGCCACCATCACCAGGCCCATTTGCCCCATGCTCGAATAGGCCAGCATGCGTTTCAGGTCGGTTTGTGCAATGGCCGCCGTTTCGGCAAAAAACATGGTCAGAAAGCCCATGACCATGAGGAACATACTCACCGATTGCGCATCAAACAAAGTGTAGCTCACACGAGCCAAGGCATATACCGCCGCCACGCCCAGTACCGCCGCAAAGGCCGCACTCGTAGGCGAAGGCGCTTGCGAATAAGCGTCCGGCGCCCAGCTGTTGAGCGGGAACATTTCGGCTTCGATGCCCAGGGACACCAGCAGGAAAATCAGCGCCATAATCTTCACGCCTTGCGCCACCGCCGGCATACGTTCGGCGATTTGTGCCATATTGAGCGAATGCGTTTGCGTGTAGAGCAGCAAGATGCCCAAAAGCAGGAACACCGATGCCAGACTGCCCAGCAACATGTATTTGAAGCCCGCCTCGGCACCGTCGCGGTCGCGGTAGAAGGCCGCCAGCGAAATGGCCGTAATGCCCGCGATTTCCACAAAGACGAACATGTTGAACAGGTCGCCTGTCAGGATGATGCCCAGCGCACCGGCGGTCATCATCATTTGCAGGATTTCGTAATACATCACCACGCCTCCTTTCAAGGTGCGGCGAAAACGGAAACCGTAGAGCCAAATCACAAAAGCCATAAACGACACCAGTAAAGCCAATATGGCCGAAAAAGGCGTCATCACCAGGTTAATACCGAAAGGCGGCCGCCAGCCGGCAATGATTTCCGTAATGGGACCGTTATGCAATACTTGCGGCACCAGCACGGCCGACACCACCACCAAATAGCCCAACACAATGCCGGGAACCACACGAGCCGCGTCGTCATACAGCTTGTTGAGCAGCGGAATGAGAAATGCCGCGGCCAACGGTGCTACGATATAATGAACGGGACTGATTACCATCGCAATGAGTTTAATTGTTCGATATTAGCGGTTTTATGATGACGGTATAACCGGATAACCAACGAAAGCGCCAAGGCCGTTACGGCAAAGCCGATCACAATGGCCGTGAGCACCAATGCCTGCGGAACGGGATCCACCATTTTGTCCGCCGCATCCTCGTAGCCCGGCGAAAAAATAGGCGCCGTATGATTGGTAATATAGCCCACGCCCACAAACAGCAGGTTGACGCCCGCATCCATAATGGACAGCCCGATGACCACCTTCACCAAGTGTTTTTTGGTCAATACGGCATACAGGCCGATGAGTATCAGCAAAATGGCCACGCCATACACGGCGATTTCCATCAATTCGCGATACCGGATAAATACTTCTTGAAAACTGTTCATTTCTTACGCGGTTTGGTGTTCATCAAGGTGTCCAGGACATTGGTCAATTCGGTAGCCACTTTGATACCGATAAATATGTAAATCAACGGGATAAGTCCACCGCTGATCAAATCGTTCAGGCGGCCCGTCCAAGGAATGTTTTGCAGGAACGAACCGTAAGCCACCAGCCCGTAAAGGCCGATCAACACAAACGCCAATCCCGACAGGCTTTCCAGCCAAACCATGATTTTGTGATTGACGTTAAATCGTTTATAGGTGATAAACATGAGCAAAAATCCCGTGGCGATAATAGCGCCTCCCTGGAAGCCCCCGCCCGGCGTCAGGTGTCCATGAACGAACACGTAAATGCCCAAGAGCAAAATCAACGGGAAAAGGATTTTGGCGCCCGTGCGCACCAAGGTGGACGATTTGAGTTTGACACGCACCGGCAGGTGGCCGCCTTCTTCCTCCTCGTCTTCCTTGCGGCGGTAGAGTATGCTGGCCAATCCGGTGGCGGCCAGGAACAAGACGGTTACCTCGCCCAAGGTATCGAAACCGCGAAAATTCACCACAATGGCCGTTACACTGTTGGCCGTGTGTAATGTCTCCGGCGAATGTTTCAGGTAGAAGGCCGATACGGTTTCGGGATTTTCCACATCGCCCACACGGTTTTCGCCGAAAGGCGCATGGCGAAAGCTTTGCCAAAGCGCTACGCCCGTTACGGTGAGCAGAAACAAAACGAATATTTTTTTAAGCATCTTCTTCCGGTTTAAAACGGTTAATCAAGTCTTCGGAGTATTTGTCTTCGTCGCGCGTGGTGTTGCGAATGGTAATGATAAAGATAATGGTGGTCAAGGCAATGCCTATGGCCGCTTCGGTAATGGCCACGTCAGGCGCTTGCAACAAATAGAAAAACACCGACAGCACCAGGCTCACCACGCCCGTTCCCAGCACGGCGTAGAGCAAGTCCTTTTGCACCACCGAATACACGGCGGCGGCAATCAGGATGACGGCCATAATGACCAAAAAAACGATGAATATCATAGCGTTTGCGTGTTTTTTTCGGTTTTTGGTTTGCCCGCTTCGTCGGCCACGGCGGCGTATTCGTCCGTATCCGACGTGATAATCGGTTTGACGCCCGCCTTGTAGGACGCCCGCGCCAGTGCGTGCGAACTCAGCGGATTGGCCAAGGCGATGAATATGACGATAATAAACAGCTTGATAAACCACGACGGTTGGATCAAGCCCACGCCCAATATGGTGCTCATGGCGCCCAAAGTACTTGCCTTGGTGCCGGCTTGCAGGCGGTTATACAAATCCGGCATCCTGTAAATGCCCAAAGCGCCCAAAAACAGGAACACGCTTCCCAGCAGTATCAGGAACAGGCCGGCGTAGTGCAGAATGAGTAATACGGTTTCCATACCTTATATATTATAATGCCCGCTCTATGAAGCGTGCAATGACAATTATTCCGATAAATCCCAGCACCGCATACACCAGCGCCAAGTCGGTGTAAATGTAGCGGCGAAACACATAGGCCAGCAGCACCAGTCCGGCAATGCCGATGACCGACAGTGTGTCGGACGCCACGGCACGGTCGGCGGCGGTAGGCCCTTTCACAAACCGCAACAGCCCGATGAAGGCGGCGGTTCCGATAAGCATCAAGGCGATATTGATTACGATTGCTGTCATCCGTATATTTTTAGTAAAATGCGTTCAAAAGGTTCGGCAATTTCCTTGTAGGCCGTTTCCGGATCGCCGCCCTTCACGTCGATCCAGTGGATATAAAACGTGCTTCCCTTCACGTCCACGGTCAAAGTGCCCGGCGTGAGCGTGATACTGTTGGCCAACACCATTTTGGCAAAACGGTTATTCAGCTTGCTTTCGAATTTGACAATACCGGGATTGATCGGCAGTTTGGGATTAATCACGCGCCTGGCCACATCGAAATTGGCTTTGATCAAGGCGCCCAAAAACACGAAAAAGTATTGGATAAAATACAACAAATGCTGTGGCGCCAACAGAATGGGATCACAGCATTCGAAATAACGCACGGTAATAAAGGAAATCACCGCCGCGATGACCGCCCCTACGATCAGCTCTGCGGGATCAAGACTGGTGGTAAAAGCGTACCATAATATCCATACTAAGATGAAAGTATAAAGATAATGTACTAATGGAGGAGAATGGTATGAGGTTGAGGTCATTGAAATGATAATTTTGCTTCAAATCTAACCGACTGAAATTAGATAGTACTTGTCAAATATCATTTTTTTTAAAATTATCAATGAAATAAAAAGTAATTTTTTCAACAATCGTTAAAAATGTTGTTTTTACATCAAATAACGAGCAAAAAACTATGCTTTCCAATCGGTTAATAATTTAAAAAATCCACAAAATAATAGCATGGCGAATTTATTTTTTTTCATTATTAGGTTGTATTTATCATATGTAAAAAATATAACATTTAGACTACTGTCATATTTTAGGAAATTTTTTATTTAAGGTGAAGATGAAATAAAATTTTAGATTAAATTTGTGTCATGAAAGACAAGCAGCAATTTAATGCTATCGAAGAAGCAATAGAAGATATAAAAAAGGGTCGAATTGTCATTGTAGTTGATGATGAAAACCGGGAAAATGAAGGAGATTTTGTAGCGGCGGCGGAAAAAGTCACACCGGAAATGATAAATTTCATGGCAACTCATGGTCGCGGCTTGATATGTACACCGATTACGGAAGAGCGTGCCGACGAATTGGACTTACCACTTATGGTCAGTCAAGGTTCCGATCCACTGGGAACCGCCTTTACCGTTTCAGTGGACCTGATTTCGGATCAAACCACAACCGGTATTTCTGCAAAAGATCGGGCCGAAACTATTAAGGCGTTGACTGACAATAAAATAAAATCGCATCATTTTAGACGACCCGGGCATGTTTTTCCGCTTCGTGCCAAAGACGGAGGCGTATTAAGGCGACCCGGCCATACCGAAGCCGCTATCGATTTAGCCCGCTTAGCCGGTTTGAAGCCGGCAGGCGTCATCGTGGAAATTATGAACGAAGACGGCACCATGGCCCGGCTACCGAAATTATTTGAAATTGCCCGGCAACATAATTTAAAAATAATCTCCATCGAAGACTTGATTCGCTACCGCTTGGAAAAAGATTCCTTGATAAAAAAAATCTCGGATTTTCCCATACAAACCCGTTTCGGAGATTATACTTTACATGTATATGAGCAAACGAACAAACGACATTTGCATTTCGCTTTATCCAAAGGAACATGGGAGGCGGACGAAATTGTTCCCGTACGGGTGGTTTCTTATTCACAACTTTTCGATACGCTTAATTTCTTGAAACGTAATCCGGATGACAGGATTAAAGAATATTTTGATTATATCAACCGTACCGGCAAAGGAGTAATTATTTTTGTGTATAACAGCAGAAACTGGAATGAAATGGTAAACCGGATTAAGCAATACGAAAAAAATCTATCCGAAGGAAAAGACATCCTGCCTCCCATCAAACCGGACGACAAAGATTATGGAATCGGCGCCCAAATCATTCATGACTTGAAAATCAAAAAAATCAATTATTTGACCCATGCCAAAGCCATGGAAGACAAAACCGCAATAAAAGGATTCGATATTGAAATAGTTAAAACAACTCCACTAGAAAAAAACCAATAGTATCATGAAAAAAATCATTAATAAAAAATCATTTTCATTTTTAAAAAAATACATCAATAATCCCGCTCCCACCGGCTATGAATATACGGGACAAAAATTATGGATGGATTATATCAAACCATACGTGGATACCTTTATTACGGATGCCTACGGTACAGCAGTCGGCGTGATAAATCCCGATGCGGATTTTAAGGTGGTCATCGAAGCGCATGCCGATGAAATTTCGTGGTATGTGAATTACATTACCGACAACGGGTTAATTTACGTCATCCGCAACGGTGGTTCCGACCATATGATTGCTCCTTCCAAAAAAGTATTGATTCATACGGAAAACGGCATAGTCGAAGGAATTTTTGGTTGGCCCGCCATTCATACCCGATTGAAAGGTAAAGAAGAATGTCCTAAAATAGAGAACATTTTTATAGATGTGGGCGCAAAAGATAAAAAAGAAGTGGAAAAATTGGGAATTCATGTAGGAAGCGTAATAACATACCCGGATAAACTTTTTGTGTTGAATAAAAAACGTTATGTAGGCCGGGCTTTAGACAATCGAATGGGCGGATTTATGATAGCGGAAGTTACGCGTCTGCTTCATGAAAATAAAATCAAATTACCATTCGGCTTATATGTGGTCAATTCCGTTCAGGAAGAAATAGGTTTACGCGGTGCCCAAATGATCACGGAAACCATCAAACCCGATATGGCCATTGTGACGGACGTATGTCACGATACCACTACTCCCATGATTGACAAGAAAAAAGAAGGTGAAATTAAATCCGGCGATGGGCCCGTTATTTCTTATGCGCCTGCCATTCACCATAAGGTTCGAGATTTGATAATTGAAACCGCTAAAAAAAATAAGATTCCTTTTCAACGGCTTGCTTCCTCAAGAAGTACGGGCACCGATACCGACGCATTTGCTTACTCCAATGGCGGCGTTCCGTCCGCACTGATTTCCTTGCCTCTGCGTTATATGCATACCACCGTGGAAAGCGTGGATAAATCGGATGTGGAAAATCTTATCCGGTTGATGTTTGAAACTTTAAAAGAAGTGAACCCTGAAATAAAATTGAGCTATTTCGATTAAGTTATTCATGTAAATTATTTAGCAAAAACAGAACGGCGTTCAAGCGAATAATAATCAATTATTGTTAAAAATAAATTTTTACTTAAAAAAATTATTTTTATCATTTGTCATTTAAAATTAATTATTTAATTTTTAAATGATAAAATTATTGAGTCATGAAAACAAAAAGTATATTATTATTTTTTGCGATGATATTTTTTATCACTTCATGTGATTTTCTTTATTTTAAAGATATTAAATTAAGTCAGGAAGAAATTCATCTAATTTCAAAGCAGTGGGAATTAGAAATAATTGAATATTATACCTCTAGTGGTGATTTCATTAAAGAAGAGGATTTTGATTCACCAGAGAATTCTATTCCGGTCTATGTATTTTATTCGGATTATCTTTATGATGAATATGAAATGAAAAATTATACATATAAGTTTAGAGGTCATGGAAAATGGTCTTTTAATGCAGTTACAAAAATTATCAAAATAGATAATAAAGAATTTGAAATTTTAGAAATAACTAACTATTATTTGAGATTGAAAGACATTGACAGTGATAATGGATTTCAAGTTTTAGTGTTTAATAAACACTAAAATGAGTTCGAAATTTTATATTTTAAGACATTTGTCATAAAAAAAATATTTTATCCTTAATATTTTTTTTAGTCAAAAAACAAAAGTCATGAAAGCAAAAAGTATTTTTATTCTATTTTCCGTACTCTTTACTTTACATTCATGCATTTTACTGGACATTGAGAGTGAAGAAACTCTAAGTCTGGAAGAACAGACTCTCACTAAAGACAAGTGGATTTTAAACAAAGTCGAACATTATGCTCCCAATGGAGATTTAACCATTACCGAACAGTATAATGGAGAAAGTATTTTAGAATTTTATAAGGATCATACATATAAGGATTTATATAAAGGGGATGTAATGGATCAAGGAAAATGGTCATATGATTCCAATACAAAAATCCTTAAATTAAAAGATCAAAATATGGAAGTTTTTAAATTAGATGACACTCATTTATATTTTAAACATACGGAAGTAAATAACGCCTTTGAAAAAATTTACTATACTCGTGCCCGTTAATTCTTTCATGAGTGATTTGAATTATTAATTAATAAACAACAAACTTAAATAAGGTGCCTTGTCAAAAAAAACGACAAGGCATTTCTTTTGTATCTGATTAAGGAAACTTGGGGAATTTTTTGAAATCGGGATCCCGTTTTTCCAAGAATGCTTTTTTACCTTCTTGGGCTTCCTCCATGAGGTAAAACATTAATGTAGCATCTCCAGCAAATTCCATTAATCCGACTTGGCCATCCAATTCGGCATTAAATGCCCGTTTGAGCATACGGATAGCGGTGTGGCTTTTACTTTGAATTTTGCGACACCATGCTACCGTTTCGTCTTCCAACTGTTCCAATGGAACCACTTTATTAACCATTCCCATTTCATAGGCCTCTGCGGCCGTATATTGATTACAAGTAAACCAAATTTCACGGGCACGTTTTTGTCCTACATGGCGTGCCAAATAACTTGCTCCGAATCCACCGTCAAAACTTCCTACCTTAGGTCCGGTTTGTCCGAAGCGGGCATTTTCACTTGCAATGGTTAAATCGCATACCACATGCAACACATGTCCGCCACCGATGGCATAACCGTTTACCATGGCAATAACCGGCTTGGGAAGCGAACGAATGGCTTTATGGACATCCAAGACATTCAAGCGGGGGACGCCGTCTTCATCGATATATCCTCCGAGCCCTTTATAATTCTGGTCACCACCCGAACAGAATGCCTTATCTCCTGCTCCGGTCAATATCACCACATCGATTTGGGGGTCGTAGCGGCAAATTTTTAAGGCATCCAAAATTTCATCATTGGTTTTGGGACGGAAAGCATTATAGACCCTCGGCCTGTTGATGGTTATTTTGGCAATACCTTCAAAATATTCAAATAAAATATCTTCGTATTCTTTAATAGATTTCCATGCTCTTTTCATTTGAGGTATGATTTTTGTTATATTTGTTTTATTAATGTGAAACACAAAAATAATAATTAATATCAAAAACATGAAAACAATAATAACTCTTCTACTTATTGCACTGGGCACTATTTTTTCATATGCACAACGATATACGCTTACAGAAGTAGGTTACTTGCATAATATGAGCAAATTAGGCGAACCCGAATTAAATAAAGAAAATATTTTGGGCACGCCTTATATTTTTGACCGTTGGCAAAAAGGGGAAATACTTACGCAAGACAAACGGCGGATTATTGTGAATAAAATCAATTATAATACCGCTAAACAAAAATTTTATTACAAGATCAAAAACGATTATTTTGAGTTGTTTCCCGACCAAATACGTTTTATTATTGTTCGATCACGTCATGGCAGTCGAATTTTTATTCCGTCTCTTCCCTATCCAATAGATTCCAAGTATAAAGGATATTTTGAAGTATTTACCTTGGAGCCGCAGAAAATGTACGTAGCCAAATGGCATAAAAGATCATTGGAACCGGCAAACAAATCCCAGTCGTATGCGTCGGATAAAAGTATGGAAAAGTTGAAATACTATGACAAAAGCCGGATTTTTGTTTTACTTAACGGTCAATATGTAAAGGCGCCGTCTTCATTAAAAAAATTAATTAAACTGCTCGATCTGACCAAAGAAGAAGCCAAGCGGCTTAAAAATTACATCAAGCAAAACAATTTGCATTACAAAAGACCGGGAGATATTCAAAAAATAATGGATTTTTATTATTCCGAGATTAAAAAATCAAAATAATTTTTGAGAATTTCGGCATTATTAACGGCAGCCGAATTGACTAATAGTAGCCGGCTGTGAGGATTAGACAAAAAATCTTCGATTTGAGCTCGGGCTTCTTCGACCGATTCCGTACGGAGAATCTCCGGTTGAAAGCCGGAAATGACTTTTAATACATCCGGATCGGCTAAGGAAGCGGCCACAAAATACTCTTTGTACCGATCGACCGTTGAAGGCCCCGGAATAAAATTAAAAATGTCCCCTCCCCCATTGTAAATAACAATAATTTTTAAATTTTCCGGGAAATTTTGCCACAATGCATTGCTGTCGTATCGAAAAGCAAGATCGCCCGTTACCAGTAAGACCTTATCCGTTGTTCGTTTGGCGGCGCCTACGGCCGTGGATACCGTCCCGTCTATTCCACTGGTTCCTCTATTGGAATAATGGGTGATTCCTTTGGCAAAATCGAATAACTGTGCATAGCGAACCACCGTACTGTTACCCCATTGAATTTGATACGGACTATGAATCGTGTCGGCCAATATGTCGAACAATTTCATATCACCGAATGATAATTCCTTCATGTATTTTCGATGCGCTTTGCGGCGTTTCTCAGCCAAATTATGCCACAAAACCTTGTATTCCGAAGCAGGTTGCCAATCATAAATTCTAAAGAGAAGTTGGGACAGAAACATTTCGGGAGAGGTATCGAATTTATATCGCAATACATCGAATGTATCGGGTTGTATCGGCGTTTTACCGATATGCCAATGCCCATATGCGGGTTTCTGTTGGCGAAGCAAGTATTTAATTTTTTTTGAAATAATATTATTTCCGATTGTAATCACCAAATCGGGGGCATATTCTTGCCATGTGTGTTCGTTGAAAGGGAAAATTAATCTGTCGATGTGTTCCAAAAAAAGCGGATCCTTTACGTTACCTATATTTTCGGTTAGAATCACCACATCATCAAACAGGGCCAACCGGCGTAATTGTTCGTTTAACATTTCGCCGGGCGGAAGTTGCGAGACAATAATTAATTTTCTTCCGGCCTTTTTCCATATTTTTTCAACTTCGTCAAGAGTTTGTTCGGATACGGGACGGTCCTCTTCTACCGTCCGGATAGCAGGTTCAAATTTTACAGGTTCGGCCACCTGACGGTATAAAGGTTCTTCGAATGGTATATTAATATGCACCGGTCCTTGTTTCAAGAAAGCCATTTCAATGGCTTCTTTGATAAGTTTGCTATTTTCACTAACGGCCTCTTCCAAATGTAAGGTGACGGAATAATGGGTATGTTTTTCCAGTACGCCGTCTTGCCGGATAGTTTGTCCTTCGCCCTTATCAATGCGGTATGGCGGCCGGTCGGCGGAAACCACAATAAGAGGAATCCGGGCATAAAACGCTTCGGCCACCGCCGGATAATAGTTCAACACCGCCGTACCGGAAGTACAAATCAACACGGCGGGACGGTGTGTTTGCTGCGCCATTCCCAAGCCCGTAAAGCCGGCCGAACGCTCGTCCACAATTACTTCGGGCCGGTAGCCGGCGGCCAAAGATTCGATAATTAAAGGCGCATTACGGGAACCGGGAGACACGATTATATCACGAATATCCGCTTTTTTGAAAGCGGCAAATAGTAATTGCGCACTTGTTTTACTGCTATGCACCTTTTATTCTTTCCATTTTATGCTACAGCCAATGCTCGGTTTTTGTTCTTCTTCCGGAATCATTTTTCCTTCCAAAGCCAAATCCAATGCCTTTCGCATATCTTTTCCGGTAACCGGCACGTCATTTCCCGGCCGACTGTCATCGAGTTGTCCGCGATAAACCAAGCGATCATTTTCATCAAACACAAAAAAATCGGGTGTGCATGCCGCTTGATAGGCCCTTGCCACCTCTTGACTTTCATCGTATAAATAAGGAAAAGGATAACCTAATTTCAAGGCGGTTTCTTTCATTTTATCGGGTGCGTCGTCAGGATAGCGAGTAATATCATTGGCACTGATGGCCACAAAACCGATTCCTTTATCCATATAATCGCGGGCCAAACGTACCAATTCATCGTTCACATGCTTCACATACGGACAATGATTGCAAATGAACATCACCACGGTGGCTTTTTTGCCTTTTATATCGTCATAACTCAATTCTTTGCCGCTCACCGTATCGGGTAATTTAAAACGGGGAGCGATAGTTCCCAAAGGTAACATTGTGGATGGTGTGGCTGCCATAATTCAAAATTTTTAGGGTAAAATTACGGATTTTTTAAAGATCTGTCGAAAATTATCGGCCATTTGTTGTTTTATTTTTTCGATATCCAGTTTTTTTATCTGCGCCGCCTGCTTATAAATATCCTCGATAAGAATAGGTTTATCATCGGTTTCAAGCAGCGCGCGATTTAAATCGATTTGTAAAAAACTTTTGTAAGCATGGGAAGCCGAATTTAATAATAAATGACCGAAAGATAAATAAAGACCGGGAATTTTCAATAGCCGGCCGGCCAATTCGGGCGATTTGGAATAGCCGTGAATGATGACGGGTACTTCAAGTAATTCGAGATAACGAAACAAGTCATCATAACATCTCACACAATGAATGACGAGAGGTTTCTGCATTTTATCGGCCAAATGAATTTGGCGAAGAAAAACCTTTTTTTGCTCTTCATAAAATGATAAATATTTTTTCATTTTATCCAATCCTGCCTCTCCTATAGCCAAACATGCGGGATGATTGAGTTTTTCTTCGAGCAGTTGCCATTCCTTATCCGAAACATCCGCCGCATACCATGGATGAATCCCTGCACTGAAAAAAGAATTTTCGGGAACCTCTTCACGAGGAAAAATATTAAGAATTTGAACAATTTGCTCGGCCCGGCGAATATGATGGGTATGAAAATCAATAAAGGGTATCATTGCGGATGATTTGCCTTATCGAGTGAATCTTTAAATGCCGAATGAAATATAATCATTCCTTCGTCATAATAAATCACGGGATAATCGCGGAATTGCTCTATCAATTCTTCTTTAGTGGGTTGAAAATCACGCCGGTTCGATAAGTAATAATAGATAATCATCCCGCGGTCTTTATCGAGATTTTCTTTTAATTCATCCAATTGTTTTCCGTAATTTTTATTTTCAATCAGACTCATTCTTTCATATTTTACGGGCATTTCCCTTAGTAAAGTATCATTTTCCACATACATTTTGATAATATCGGTTACATTGGACCATATTTTCCGTTTTTGATTTTTTTCAATCGTTCGGATAAACGCTGTATTGTTCAGATGCGTATAATTGGCCGTTTCCATCATATAATTTTTTGTTTTTACAAATCCTTCCACCCCGTGAGATACCACTAATATCAATAGTAAGCCCAAAAAGATTTTTGAATTTATCCATCGGATTTTTTCCAAAAACACCAAACCAACCGGGAGTAATAACATATAAAACGGGGCTAGGATTCTAAAGTCCATAGGCGTGTCAAAATCGATAAACGAGATGGAGAAAATGATAAACAACAGATAAATGACGGCTATTAATAAAAGAATTTGAATTTTTCTTTCTTTTGTAAATGATAACACGCTTTTTCGATATTTAAATATCACATAAAAAATCAATAGCAAAAGCGGTATGATAAGGAAAACGGTTAAACCGGGTACCAACCAATTGGCAGCAGTAATATAAAATTGTTCGATATGAAACGGACTCAACAGATGAATATGAAATTTTCTGTCGAAAAAAGGTGTAAATTGACGGGTATAGAGATACCAAGGCAAAAATATCAATAGCACGGGAATAGTAAATGCCGCAACATGCTTTAAACCCGTTTTTAAATCCTTTCTCAAAATCAAAAGAATAAAAATAAGGGAAGGAATAATTCCGAAAGCGGCATAGCGAGTCAAAAGGGATAGACCCGCAAATAAACCGGCATATACCAAAAAACGAAGCATCCGGTTATCGCTCCATTTAAGCAAAAAATAAACGGATGTGAGAAATAAGGGTAAAAATAAGGTTTCCGATAAGGTGGTATAATACAAAGAAAAGGTCCATGAAAACCACAAGAAGAAAAATCCTAATAAAATCGTTTGCGTTTGCAATTTCAATAGGCGAAATATCCGGTAAAGAATAAACAATAAATATATTACCAATAGTATGCGAAGAATTTTTGTAGCGGTGATGATATCCACATGAAAAAGGGAAGATATCCATCCCAAAAGTGCCGGAAACAAAGGAGGCCAAAAAACATATTGATGAATTTCACCGTTATTCAAAAAATTAAATCCCTTGCCTTTGGCGAAATTTTCCGCCACTTCGACATATATACTGCCGTCGGCATAAGCAATATATGGATTTTGAGTTATCATCCATATAAAATATGCCGTGATTACAAATAATATGATCCAGAAAATGTTCTTGCTCTTCAACCTAAAATCTTTTTATAAAAATTCATTTCCATAATATATTCATATACCCGTTCGGGAAGCATCGGCCGGACATTTCTTCCTTCGGCGATATCTTTCCTAATCTGCGAAGCGGAAATTTCCACAATTGGGGCTTCTTCAAAGAAAAAAATATTCTTTTCCTTCATTAATTCCGTGACGGGATTTCGCCTTCGCGGATATACATATATTTTATAATGTTTTAGAATGGTTTTAAAATTCTTCCATTTGGGCAAAGATACCAAAGCATCTTGTCCCATTAATAATACAAAATTATAATCCGGATACAAATCCTGCAAGTGGGCCAAAGTGACAACCGTATAATTGGGCATCGGTAAATCGAATTCGACGGTTGAAACCTTGAATTTCTCATAGGGCTCCACCGCCAAACGTAGCAAATACAAGCGGTGATGATCGGCCAATAAAGTTTTTCGTTCCTTCAACGGATTGTGAGGCGTGAGTACAAACCATACCTCGTCTAATCCGGCGTGTTCGGTAAAATAATTAGCCAAAATCAAATGACCGATATGAACCGGATTAAAACTTCCGAAAAATAACCCTATTTGTTTATTGCTTTTCATCAATAAAATTCTTCACAATTTCATAGGCGCGTGTTACGCTTTTTTCCAAATCGTCATTGATGAGAATAACGTCAAATAAAGGCGCATATTTCATTTCTTCTTGTGCTTTGGAAAGCCGCAAATTGATTTTTTCTTCGCTTTCGGTTTTTCTTGCCCGGAGTCTTTCACGGAGTTGAGCCGGGTCGGGAACTTGCACAAATACCGATAAGGCCTGCCCGGGATACAATTTTTTAATATTCATACCTCCTTTCACATCGATGTCGAAAATTACGTTTTTTCCTTGATGCAACAAACGTTCCACTTCCGATTTCAAAGTTCCGTAATAATGGTCGGGATATACTTCTTCCCATTCCAAAAAGGCATTTTCCTTGATTTTTTGTCTAAATTCATCCGGCGAAATAAAATAATAATGCTTGCCGTGTTCCTCATTTTGACGTTTTTCCCTCGAAGTAGCCGAAACGGAAAAGGCCAAATTCAATTCGGGATACTGCATTAAACGTTGGACGATTGTGGTTTTTCCGCTTCCCGAAGGAGCAGAAAAGATAATTAACTTTCCACGCGGGGGCTTTTTGATGTGCTTCACCGGTTCCTTAAAATTTTTCAAATATAAAGAATAATGCGCTATCGGGAGAATAATTGAAATAAAAAAATATCCCGTAGTATTCTTATCTTTGAATATGAATCGGACACACTTTTTTGTAGATGTGGTTTTGCCATTGGCTTTGGACAATGTCTATACGTATCATTGTAGTAAAGAAGAGTTCGACCGCCTGCAAAAAGGAATACGTGTAGCCGTAGAATTCGGTAAACAAAAAGTGCAAACCGGCTTTGTGATTCAAAAACATCATCAATCGCCCGGCTTTGAAACCAAACCGATATTGGAAATCATCGACGAGCAACCGATAATCAATGAAGCCCAATGGCGTCTTTTTGAGTTTATCAGAAAATATTATATCACTTCATACGGAAAAACTTTGCGCACGGCTATTCCGTCAAGTTTCTTGCTTGAAAGCAACACCCTCATTACGCTTCATCATAAAAATCCGGAAAAAAATCACTTGAATGACGAAGAATTCCTGGTAGTCGAGGCCTTGGAAAAAAAAGGCGTACTCAAAACCGAAGACGTATTCAAAATTGCCGGCAGTAAATCACGCGGCATAAAGGTTTTGCATCATTTAATCGAGCAAGGGCTGATAGGGCTTCATTATGATATACACGAAAAATACAAACCCAAATATGTAGTATATATCGACTTAATAGACCCTGCAGCCAATCCCTCGGAACTGCTCTCGAAAATCTCTTCGCGCGCCAAAAAACAACAAGAACTCTTTCTTTATTTCGTCTCACAATATCTACCTTCCCGTCAGCCCGTTTTGAAATCCGAACTTTTGAAGAAATTTTCTCCTTCCGTTATTAAATCTTTGATTGACAATAAAATACTAAAACAAATTGAAGTTCCGGTTGATAGGCAAATTTTTGATGAAAGATCATCGGAACCGGTTAAGTTAAATACACTTCAGCAGGAAGTAATGAAGCAAATAGAAAATGCCTTTTCGGAGAAGAAACCGGTATTGTTACACGGCGTAACCGCAAGCGGAAAGACCGAAATTTACATCAAACTCATAGAAAAACAATTGGCCCTGGGAAAACAAGTTTTATATATGGTGCCCGAAATCGGACTAACCGCTCAATTGGTCAATCGATTAAAAAAACAATTCGGTAACCGCACGGCGGTCTATCATTCCAAATATTCATTTGCCGAACGCCGGGAAATTTGGATGAACACGCTTCAAGGCAAAGAGAACGCACGGCTTATTATCGGCACGCGTTCATCGATATTTTTACCATTTCATAACCCGGGACTCATCATTGTGGACGAGGAACACGACGAGTCCTATAAAGAGTCGCAATCCGAACCCATGTATCAAAGCCGCGATTTGGCATTGGTCCTTGCCCGGATACACGATGCCCGCGTG